>Ga0228711_1005541_pt1 | contig 19181 bp, 10 predicted proteins | sample MedpolnodulmetaG_2_FD_177996 | JGI IMG/M metagenome (GOLD analysis project Ga0228711, IMG submission 177996) | Root nodule microbial communities from Medicago polymorpha collected in Santa Monica, California, United States - brown nodules | ecosystem: Host-associated > Plants > Roots > Nodule...
TTTCAGATTCCACACTTCGAGGTAACAATCGAATCACTGATTCATGTGTTAATTCGTAATGATCCAAGGAAAGAAAATCGAATTTTTATCCGCTGCTTATTCTGAAAACGACTCGATTTTCCTTCATAAGAGGCCAACGGGGGTTTGTTTACAAGAAACTAAGTTAGCGGTGGTTAATGATTGTGTTATTCGATCTTTATGGGGCTCTGAGCCGATGGGTTTTTCTGGAGCTTCTGGAGGTATCTTGTCTTTTTGGGATGTGTCTGAATTAGAAGTTTGGTGTCCTTTAAGTTTTGAACTATTCTTATTATTCAGGGATGTTTTGTAAAAAGTAATAAGGTGGTCTCTATTGCAAATATTTATGCATCGTGTGACAGAGGGTGTAGACATCAAGTTTGGGTTGCTCTAAGTGGTTTGTTGGCGAGCAATAGTGATATTGCGTGGTGTATTACTGGTGATATTAAATGCAATTAGGTCTGTAAGTGAACAAAGAGGTAGGGGAACAGGTGAAAGAATTAAGGATTATGACGATTTCAACCAGTCCATTGATGCAAATGCTCTCATCTATCTTCCTTTATGTGGTCGTGGTTTTACTTGGTATCGTGGAGTATCTATGAGCTGGTTAGACCGTTTCTTACTGTCCAAAGGGTGGTGTATTGACTGGCCTAATTGTATCCAGTCATCCTTGCACAAAGGTGTTTCTAGTCATTGTTCCCTAGTTTTGTCTCTTGAGAATGAAAATTGGGGTTCTCGCCCTTTAAGGATGTTGAAATGTTGGGTTGATTTTCCAGGTTATAAGAATTTTGTCAAGGGCGAGTGGTCTTTGTTCATTATTCTAGGTTGGAGAGTTTATGTTTTGATGGAGAAATTAAAATTAATTAAAGAAAGTTTGAAGTCTTGGCATCGAAGTTACGAACATAATTTAGTGTGCCGAATTTAATTGGTTAAAGACTGTATGCAAGTTTTAGATTTGAAGAGTGGGAAGCAAGATTTTTTTACGGAAGAATTAGAGGAGTTGTATTCTTTATCGACATATTTTTCTTCTTTATCCAAGTTAAACAATAGTATGTAGCGGCAGAAATCTGCAGTATTTTTCAGAATTAATGAGTTGTATTTTTTATAACGGCGTTTAGGTGGAAGGGGTAACTGCTGTTAGAGAGGCTGATTTTCATCATTTTCAGAATCATTTCAAATCTTCTTCTGAACCTTGACCATGTATCTCTAATCTGCTGTTTAAATCTCTCAATGTGTTGGAAGGGGCGAACCATATCATACCTTTTTCTTTGGAAGTAATAAAAAATGTAGTGGGGACTGTGACAACTTTAAAAGTTGGACCAGATGGTATCAATATGGGTTTTGTAATGGATTTCAGGGACATTTTGAAGGAGGATCTTTGCTGCTTTTTCAATGAGTTTCATCGCAATGGCAAAATATCAAAGGGGTTGAACAACACTTTTATTGCTTTGATTCCGAAAATAGATAGTCGTCAACGACTATCAAATTTTCGTCCTATTGCTTTGGTTGAATGTATATATAAAATTATGTCAAAGGTTATGGCTAACATGCTTTGTGGTGTGTTTGTTTCGAAATCACAACAACTTTTATCAAAGGAAGGCAAATTTTATATGGGATTCTTATCGCCAATGAGTTGGTTCACGATGCTCATAGTCTCAATAAAGAATTAATTTTGTTCAAAGTTGATTTTGAGAAGCTTATTGCTGGGTGGATTGGGGTTACTTGGAACAAGTTATGATTAATACGAGGTTCCCGACTTTATGGCGTAAATGGATTCTAGAATGCGTTACTAAAGCTTCATCCTCTGTTCTTGTTAATGGAAGTCCAACTGACGAAGTCAAGTTCGAGATGAGACCGAGACAAGGCGATCCTCTCTCTCTATTTCTTTTTCTGTTGGCGGCTGAGAGATTGAGTGTCTTAATGAATGCAATTGTTAATGTTGGTCTCTATTCTGGTTTTGGTATAGGACATCATGGTACAATCTCCATTGCTCATCTTTAATTTGCTGATGATACCTTATTGGTGGGGAAAAAACGTTGGCAAATGTTAGGAGTTTAAAAGTTGTCCTTTTGTTATTTGAAGCTTTATCTGGTCTTAAAATTAATTATCATAAGAGTATGTTTGTGGGGGTGAATATTAGCACTTAGTGGCTTCATGGGGCGGCAAGGGTGTTGAATTGTAAACATGGTCGAATACCTTTTATGTATCTTGGCCTTCCTATTGGTGGTGATACTCGTAAGCTCTGTCTTTGGTATCCTATAGTGGATTGTGTAAAAAGTAGGCTTTTCGGTTGGAAAAGTTACGATTTATCTATGGGGGGTCGGCTAGTGCTTATGAAATCTGTCTTGTCCTCCATTCAAGTTTACTATCTTTCCTTCTTCAAAGCTCCCTCAAATATCATTTCCATACTTGAATCTATTTTTAATGATATATTCCTCTTTTTTTCTTTTTTTTTTTGGGGGGGAGGATAATAGAAAAATCTCTTGGATTAAATGGGATCTTATTTGTTCGAAAAAATAAGAGGGTGGTTTGGGGGTGCGGAGGTTGAAGGAATTTAATTTAGCATTATTTGGTAAACGGTACTGGATGATGTTGGAGGAAAGGGGGAGTCTTTGGCATAGGGTCTTATGTGCTCGTTATGGGGAGGATGAAGGTAGGTTGCAGCTAGGGGGTGGAGGTGGTTCGATTTGGTGGCAGCAATTGAATTCCACTAAGGAGGGTGTGGGGTTGTTGGATGGAGGGTGGTTGGATGACAATATAGTTAGGGTTGTGGGTGATGGGTCTTCTACTCTTTTTTAGAAGGACCATTGGTTAGGTGGAAACCCGTTGTCGATTAGATTTCACAAATTGTTTAACTTAGCAGAGAATAAATTGGCTTCAATAACTGATATGTTCTCCCTAGGTTGGGGGTAGTATGGGGAAGCTTGGAAATGGAGACATAAGTTGTTTTCTTAGGAGGAGGAGTTGGTGAGGGAGTGTGTCGACCTTTTCTTTGTGGTTATTTTATAGGGTGACAAGGAGGACAGGTGGAGTTGGAGATTTCATTCTTTTAACTGCTACAGTGTGATCAGCGCCTATCAGTTGTTGACTCAGGGTGTTTATCACGACTCTGTGGTCACTAATTACAATGATTGTCATTTTATTATGTGGTTAAAGGAGTTTTCGTTAAAAGTTTTGTTGTTTTCTTGGCGTTTGCTTCATAATCGAATTGCTACTAAAGATTAATTAGTGAGACGTCGTGTGCTTTCAATTAACGATCAATTATGCAAAGAGTGTAGGTGTCTTGAGGATATAGATCATTTGTTGGTGTCGTGTGTTTTTTATGGCAATATTTGGTATTTGGTTTATGACTGGCTTGGGATTTCTTCAGAAACATCTTCGAATCCTTTATTACATTTTCATCATTTTTGTGCTTTGGGAGGTGTTTCAAATCAATGAAGTGCAGTGCTCAAGATGATTTGGTTAGCAACTTTTTATGTTATTTGGAAAGAGATAAACAAACATATTTTCCAACAAAAGGCAGAATCTATTCATTCAATTTGCGAGCAGGTTAAATCTCAAGTTTTTTGGTGGTTTAAATCGAAGTTTGTTTCCTTCGATTTTCACTACAATGTTTGGAGGCAAAATCATTTGATGTGCCTCACTGCTGTAACTTAATTTTTCCTTTTTCTCTTTGTTAGACTCTTGTTTTTCTCTCTTTTTTGAATTGTATTTTGGACCTTTGATGTCTTGCTAAGCATTTCTTCTGCTGGTTGACACTTATTGTAGCAATATATTTCATTCTAATCTCTTAAAAAAAAACTCAAACTATGTGTTTTGTCGCATTTAAATATTTGAATCACTATAATATTAAACTATATATTTTAGGGTTAAATGATGTTTACCCCCTTGCCATTTGAGCGAGTTTTGGTTTAGCCTCTGTAAAAATAAAAATTGTATATTCCCCCTTGTCATCTAAAGATAAAGTCAAAATAATTTCCACCCGTAAAGCAAAATAAAGTCAAAGCAAGTTAGAAAATCTATATAAATCAAAATCAATTCCTACCCTACAAAGCAAGTTAGAAAATATATGTATGACCAACATAAAGTCAAAATAATTTCCACCAGTAAAGCAAGTTAGAAAATCAATATAAATCAAAATCAATTCCTACCCTACAAAGCAAGTTAGAAAATATATGTATGACCAACATAAAATCACAATTATTTCTACCCGTAAAGCAAGTTAGAAAATAGGGTACCAGATAAAATATATGTATAAATCTAAATCAAAATCAATACCAACCGTCTTTTTTTTTTGCAAAATAATGATAATAATAATACTTTGTCGTGTTTTTAGAGTCATTTTCGTAAGGAAAAGAATGGAAGTAATTCAAATTAATGAAAATAGACTCAGAGACAAGAAGGGGGTTGGACAGCTTTGAAATAAGAGTTAAAGAGTTAAAGAAGTGAATGAGACGTGCGAACAACGCAGCTAGGATAGCCACTGCTTTCCTGCAATCCTCTATATACTTCACAACTAAAAAGAAAAGCTTATACATATATTTAACAGAATCAAAATGAGCAAGTATTTTCTCAAAATATTTTATCTATTGCAATCTCTTTTATTGCTTACCTCAGGATCCACTCATGAGTTCAAAGATACTACAATTGAAAGTGTTGAATCAAAGTGCATTGAGAGGGAAAAACAAGCACTCCTCAAGTTCAAACAAAGCATCGTTGATGACTCTTGCATGCTGTCTACATGGAAGGATGATAACAAAGATGGAGACTGCTGCAAATGGAAAGGAATTGAGTGCAACAAAGAAACAGGCCATGTGAAGAAACTTGATCTTCGTGGTAATCAAACACAATTCTTGGTAGGTGCAATTGATTTCGTTTCATTGATTGCCTTGGAAAATATGGAATATTTGGATCTTAGCTCTAATTATTTTCCTGGCAGCCATATTTCGGAACAAATAGGCTCACTTGCCAAGTTAAAATATCTCAATTTATCGTATTCTGTAGTTCCTGGGAGAATTCCTTATCAAATAGGAAATCTTTTAGAGCTAGAGTATTTAGATTTAAGTAAAAGTTTTTATGGTTTGAATGGAGAAATCCCTCCTCATCTTGGGAATCTTACACGTTTACGATATCTCAATCTAAGAGAGAACACCAATATTATTGGTGAAATCCCTTGTCAACTTAGAAATCTCTCACAATTGCAGCACCTTGATCTTGAAAAAACTTCTCTTTCAGGAGCAATCCCTTTTATTGTTGGGAATCTTCCATTTTTGCAAACTCTGAAACTTGATGGAAATTTCGATCTCACATATAATACTACGAAGTGGTTGGCTACGGTCTCTTCTTTAACAAATATTGTCTTGAGAGGACAATTTCTTCGTTTTGGCTCATTGCCTCACTTCCTACAAACAATCAGAAAAATTATTCCAAACTTAAGAGAGTTGAGGTTAGTTGATTTTGGTCTAATGGATAATGATGTTGCAAATTTGTTTCATTCTCTTTCCAAATTGTCCACTTCTCTTACCATCCTTGATTTCTCTAACAATATGTTGACATCATCAACTTTTCGATTATTGTCAAATCTTAGTCTTAATCTTAAAGAGCTTAATCTTTCTCAAAACGATATCGTTTTGTCATCTCATGTCTATCCAAACATTCCTTCTCTTGTCATCCTTGACCTCTCACACAATAATCTAACATCATTCCAATTTATTGGTAACCTCAACTTTAGCACCAAATTGCAAGAGCTTTATCTATCAAATTGCAGTCTTACAGATAAAAGTTTTCTTGTGTCATCTACTTCCACTTTCAAATCTTTATCTTCCCTTCTCATCCTCGATCTCTCCTTAAATTTGTTGATATCATCAGAAGTGTTTTTCTGGATTTTTAACTTTACTACCAATCTTCATAGCCTTGAGCTCGATGGTAATTTGTTAGAAGGTCGCATTCCAAATGGATTTGGGAAAGTAATGAACTCTCTTGAAAATTTTGACCTTTCTCGTAACCATCTACAAGGAGAGATCCCGTCTTTTTTTGGGAATATATGTACATTGGAAACATTATACCTCTCAAATAACAACTTGAGTGGTGAAGTTTCTAACTTCATTCAAACTTATTCATGGTGCAATAAACACAAATTGTGGATACTTGATTTATCTTATAATAGAATAACCGGCATGCTACCTAAAAAAATCGGCTCGCTATCAAGGTTGAAGTATCTAAACTTGGAAGGGAATTCTTTGGAAGGCAACATCAATGAATCGCATCTCACTAATCTTTCAAATTTAAAAGCTTTGTTCTTAAATTACAACTCAGTTTCCCTAACAATTTCACGTAGTTGGGTTCCTCCTTTCCGGTTAACATTTTTGATGTTGGCATCTTGCAAGTTGGGTTCAAGCTTTCCTAGTTGGCTTAAAACTCAAAAATCCCTATTGGAACTTGATATTTCTGATGCAGGGATTACTGACTATGTACCAGAATGGATTTGGAACAACTCACAATATATGTTATTCATGAATATGTCTCACAACAATCTCAGAGGTACAATACCAAATTTTTCATTCAAGCTTCCTCAAAATCCGGCTATATTTTTGAATTCAAATCAATTTGAAGGTGGAGTTCCATCCTTTTTGCTACAAGCTTCACATCTTATGCTCTCCGAAAATAAATTTTCGCATTTGATTTCATTTTTATGTGATAAAAATGCACCAACAACAAACTTGGCCACTTTAGATTTATCAAACAATCAAATTTAGGGACAGCTTCCTAATTGTTGGAATTCTGTAAACACATTATTGTTTCTTGATTTGACAAACAATAAGCTTTGGGGGAAGATTCCAGAGTCCATGGGCACCCTTGTTAAATTGGAAGCTTTAGTTTTAAGAAATAATAGTTTGAATGGTGACTTGCCTTCCACTTTGAAGAATTGCAGAAATTTAATGTTGTTAGATGTGGGTGAAAATTTGTTCTCTGGCTCAATTCCAACATGGATAGGAGAAAACATGCAACAATTGATAATCTTGAGCATGACAGGGAATCACTTCTCTGGAAACATTCCTATCCACCTCTGTTATTTAAGGAAGATTCAACTTTTGGATCTTTCAAGAAATAACTTATCAGAAGGAATTCCAGCATGCTTAGAGAATTTTAATTCATTGTCCGAAAAGAGCATCAATACTAGTGAAACTGAAAGTCAAATATATTCGACAAGTCAAGGCTACTTTTACATTTATGGTATAGATTTCGATGATTATGCGTTTAACATAACTTTATTCTGGAAAGGTATGGAACGTGGGTTCAAGCATCCAGAGATGCGTCTTAAGGGCATTGATCTTTCAAGTAATAACCTAACAGGTGAAATACCAAAAAAGATTGGATATTTGGTTGGATTAGTCTCTTTTAATTTATCAAGAAACAATTTGAGCGGAGAAATCCCATCTGAAATTGGAAATTTAGTTTCACTTGATTTCCTCGACTTATCAAGAAACCATTTCCTTGGTAAAATTCCTTCCACTCTTTCCAACATCGACCGGCTTGAAGTTTTAGACTTGTCAAACAACTCTCTCTGGAAGAATCCCATTTGGAAGACAATTGCAAACCTTAGATCCCTCAGGTTTTGAAGGAAATCTTGATCTTTGTGGTGAACCACTTGAAAAAAAATGTCCCGAAGACGCGACAACAGTAAATCCTCAAAGGTCAGAAATTCATGGTGAAGATGACAATTCAATTTTCCATGAAGGATTTTACATGTGCTTGGGGATAGGCTATTTTACAGGTTTTTGGGGATTATTAGGGCCAATACTACTTTGGCGACCTTGGAGAATTGCTTATATAAGGTTCTTGAACAAGTTGATAGACTATATATATGTATTGGTAGCAGTCAATGTGACAAGGTTCCAAATATGGCTCAAAGACTAGAAGGTACATAGTGCTAATGATTTTGATATTTTGTCATTTAATTTTATCAGTAAAGTTTTAAACCTTACAACTATATATATTTAGTACTCCAATAATTAATTAGGAGAGTAATTTGTATGCACTTACGATGTAAAACCTTTTTAGACATGCGTCCAATCAAATCACTCTAAAATGTCATTTTTACAAGTTAGTTTCTAAAATATCTACATGACATGATTTAATTAGATGCATGTGTAAAAATGTTTTACATTGTCAGCATATACAAATTAAATCCATTCATTATTTGGTTGGGAATATTTTTAATTAAATTTATTTGATCACGAACATTTTGATCACACTAATTTGTTTCTTGATCGTCATTAAATTAATGTTTGTATTGCACAATTTAATTTTGCAGTTTACTGCATGTTAGTAGCAAAGCATCGAGAGTTGCTGGACTGGAAGGGAAAATATTCTTTTGAAGCTTGTTAGTTCTTTCTTGAATAATGTTTGTATTCAAGATGTAATTTCCATTTCTGTGGAATCTGTTAAAAGTATCAAACACTTTGTTTTTCTATTAATCAAATAGGGTTTAATCACACTTAAGCACTAAAACCTTAATAAACTATAAAAACTAATAAAGTATTCAGATCCATAATTTTCATCTAAAATAAAGGAACCCAAATGAAAGAAACGTTAGATTCATAATATGTTCCATTACCTTGCTCGATCCACTCAAAATGAAACTACGCGTTGAAGGATGCGAACTCAAATTGTGTAACGACAACCACACGAAAATGACAACCTTCCTTCCTGTTAGTGATTGCAAATCTAGCGTTGGAAACTTTAACTAGATTTTGTAACAATTCATGAGGAGCTAAGTTGTAAATGTTTTTTGTTTTGAGAAGGAATATATTAATGTGTGTTTATGTATAATTTTCAAAAAAACCTTGGTAGATCATGTAATAATAAAAGAATTTATTGAATATACCTAAATATTGCTTTAGAATAGAAAAATAGGAATATACTTGAATAAAAAAAATGGCAGTCCCGTGCACTAAAACTCTCGCATACGCAGATTCCGAGAAGGGGTCCCACCATTTTGGTGTATTGTACGCAACTTTATCCTGTTTTTTTACACAAGAGGTTGTTTCCAGGACTTAAACCAGACCTTTTAGTCACGTGACAGCAACTTTACCGTTGCATTAAGGCTCCGCTTTTTAGGAATATACTTGAATATGTAACTAAAAAAGAAAAGGTATTTGACTTATGGGAGAAAGAAAATGTATTAACTTCGATGACATGACTTATTGAAAAAATACCTCTTTCTGATTGGTTGGGAGCGTTGACGGATTTAAATCCGTTAAAATGTGACGGCATGATAGAATCTCCCTATAACTATGTGATGTTTACATTATGAACGCAGATAGCTTGACAGAAAATGATTTCGAATTCTATAATAAGAGGAAGACAGAAAGAAAAAGGAAAAGGAAAACAAAAAATATAAAAATGAGATGGAGAGAAAAACATGGGAAGAGGAAGGCAGAGAAAGGGTAATCATTGAAATTTTTAAAAACGGTTAAGGGTATTTTTGTCTAATGATGATGTAACCGGATTGTCTTGAGGTGTAATTAGAAAAATTCTTTCTATTTTTATTGTGATGATAAATTATTGGCATCAATCACATGTCTCTTGAGGAATGTTTCCTAATCAAGATTATGAAGTGATAGAGTGAGGAAGAACTTTATATGGGTTGAGTATGTGGTTGGGATCCATCAAATTCTTGATTGAAGCCATCATTTGTACCTGTCAAATTAGATAGAAATTTAAACATTCAACTCACAAGTTTACATTCTCAAATGGCTCAATTTGTGATAAAATCTGCAAAAATTTATTTCGTACAATCTTATAAGTAAAATGAAAATAACAACTTCATAACCAAAAGTTCTTGTGAGTTTGTTTCAGCTACTTTTTCGTCTTGTTGAGGCATCTCCGAGGTGACCATAACCGATTACATTAGCTGCATCGCCTACAATAATAAAACAAAAAACGACAAAAACGAAGTTATAATAATGTTGATGTCCTAATATGCAATTGATAGGGTTTCTACCTAGTCTACAGCGCCTTTTTTGTACAAGATTGTACAGATTTTCAACAATGCCTCCGAAATACCCTGAAATTGTTATATAAGAATTTGAGTTTAACTTCGTTGATGACAAAATCGTTCTTGAAAAAAGCATTTTAAGAACTTGAGTTTAGCCTCGTTCTTAAAATGTCAACCTCGCGTAAACGCCAAACAGTTGATGCTTGGTTTATGTCCTGTGCAAGAACACCATCAGCTATCAATTCAATTTCCATGGAGCAGAACATTGGCCATAAGTTCTTTATATGCTTTACCATTTATGTGTGTGTTTTTTTAGTATGCACATTTTACCTGTTGTTGCTTTCAAATATTTGGGATGTAACGTGATTTTGTTGATGAAATTACATGCATATGTGCAAGGTGTGTATACATCAAGACAATTTTAATGTATTTAAACTTGGCAATTAGCAGACACATACTAACTTCATCACAAAGTATCAATAGATATTACCAAATTCATTGACTGGCCATCCAAAAATTCAAATGCATATAAAATCTCCCCAAACTTCCTTTTTGCTTCTTGTAGCAGTTTCTTCTGATAAGCAATACAGAAACAAGACTAACATGATATAAGTACATTTCCAAGAAGAGATCCTTAACGAACAAGACGTAAACCACCGCGTCTGGCAGCTCCCTTTAGCACCTATAAGTTTAGTGGCATAATAAATCTAAATGAAAAGTTTACACAACTTAATAATAGAGCACCGTGTAGGGGTTGTAAAACAGCATGTACAAAAATAAAATGCATGTTCGCACCTATGATTGAAACCCATTGGAGGAATTGTTGAAATCAAACATACATGTTCTAACCAACAACATCAAGCAAATAAAAAATCTTACCAGTATTGGAAAATAGTTTAAAGTGACCATTTCAGTTGAAGCCACACTCTCCATTAAATCATTTGCCTTAGTTTTTCTCTGCCAATTAGCAAAACATAATACATTGTTTTCTAAGATAAAAAAAATAAAAATAAATGGTTATTAAATCAACATTTGTTCATATCTTATGAAGCTAATTTACAGCAAAATTGTTGGTTTCCTACAAAAAAAATAGAGGGGCATCCACAACATTTGTTCAATAATAATTTTCGACCACAAAAAAAATAGAGGGGCATCCACAACATTTGTTCATATCTTAATAATTTTTTTTTTTGTGGTGGCCGGGATTTGAACCCCAGACCTTGCATATATTATGCATTGTCCTTACCAACTGAGTAAAGCTCACGGGGATCACCCTTCTTAATTTAAATATACGTACAACAAGTTACTTTTCCATTTGTATTTTAATTAAATGGGACTCATGGTTACAAAATTTAGCTTATAATTTCTAAAGAAACCAGAGCTTGTAACCTAAATTATAAATCAATGACTTGAGTAATAATTTAGTAACAAAGTTAAGTCACATGCATGCAGTAACAAAAATGAAAAGAATGTGGAGATGAAGAAAAGCAAGAGTACACATTTCTTCTTCGAAATTGGGGGAGGCATCTCAACAATATCAGCATCCATTTTCTCTATGACCTAGAAAACAAAAGCAAGAAAGGAGTGAATTGTTTAACGTTTAACGATGATTAGACTGGTCATTGAATAATAACAACTCTCAAAGCTTGCAAGAAAGGAGTTACCCGATATGGTTGATCTCAAAGATAGTATTCTTCACGTTCAACAGTCACTTCTTGTTAGCACAAGAAAAAAACATAAATCATCAAAGTTTGTACAAGTCCACGCTATCTATTTTTTAAAAACGGACTACAAATATCACACTCTAAAACGTTAAAACGAGAGGACTAGCCAAACACTTAGAAACCAATAACGAAATTATATTATTAATAATAATTACTTTTTTTTTCCATGAGTTTAATTATCCCTTTGAGTTTGAAATTTGCAGAAAAAGTAATGAACCAAATAAAATAGAGGAAAAGTTGAAAGAAAACCTGAGGGTGGGATGAAGATGAGATAAAAACTTGTTCAAAAATTTAGACAATTATTAAGAACACTACAATCAAGAAATATATGAGCATCAATTAAGATAATTCCAAACACATAAAACATAGAACACGAAAACTTACCGATATTGACTGAGGCATGCAAAAGGTAGGCTTAAAAGTATTTTACCGTCACGGGTCAGATACCGGGTAATATACCACAATCACATTTTGACACCACACATGAAATATCAAAGGTCAAAATAACTACTTTTGGATGCTAAAAGAACAATAACAACTCTCAGATGTATGTAATTGTAAGTAAATAACTATAACTATTAAGCTCTCGTCTATGTTTAAGACCTCAAGTAAATTGGATGTCTATCCTTAAGTTAAGGTTGCAGAATTTTCTCTAAAGCAAAACTGCAAACCTACAATTTAGGATTGAACAAGTAAATTGTAACGTGTAATATTGACCGAGGCAATAAACGTACAAATTAACTAATTAATAATTGAGTTTAAAATAAATTATAAATAAAAAATACAACAACACACACTCATAAAAGAAGGTTTTGGCAGCAACAAAGTCTGCGACAAGAGTGACCGAGAGAGTATAAAACTAAGTGAATTAATTTGGAGGTCATTTAGTAATTTCATGTATTAAACAAAATAAAAAATAAATTAATAAAAGAGAGATTAAAAAATTAATAAATATTTTTTTTTAAGAAATCAAAACGGAATATATTAAACCAACATGCTACCCCTCCAGCACAAGGTGTACACAGAAGGATAACCAGACCAGTAATTCAAAGCTATTGACCAATTTTGTATTAGAAATGCTAATGAGAGGCCTGAGCACTATTTGAGGACTTAAGTTTTTATGAAAATTTATGACACCATTGTAATGTTGATCTATGTGGAAACAGGAGTATCCGCTAGAGGAGAGTGAATAACATTTTAAAACATTTTACGAGACAAATTGCAGTATGACACTTTAGTTATGGAGGGTGCAACACAATGAATCGAAGCAAGACAACAAAGGTGCGCAACATTTTTTTCTTAGGAGAGTTTGGTTTTCAAGCATGCCGAACAAGTATCTTAAGTTTCACCATTAACGCAAATTTAAGCTCAACAAATTAATCAAATATGTTCTATCTCATTACATTAATAAATAAATTATAAATGTATAAGATTGAAAATATAAAATTAAAATTTACAATAAAGGTTTAACCTTTAAAAGATCAGCAATGGAAGAAACTGTAAGTGAGTGAGGTTTGTTGTACTGACCTTTCGCATCATAAACATCTCTTTTTATTGAACACTAGGGATTTAACCCATGTGTTGCACGGATTTTATAAAAATAATATACTTTATTCGTACAATGTGTTTATTGTTTGATTTTATCATAGAGACTATTAAAATTTGTAAATATTATTAGACCAAAAAAAAATTTGTAAATATTATTTATTTATGAAATGGAAGAATTTTTCAAGGTAACTTGTACAATGTACAACCGTCCATTATACTTAAACAACTATATAAATTCGACTTCAAAAATAAATAAAAAATTAACAACATTTACACAATTGATTAAAAAATGCAATCTTTTTTAAATTTAATTACACTCAAGTTTGGTTTAAAATCAAAATACTAATATGTTTTTTTATTTAATAAGTAAAAAGTATATTAAATATTTGAAATATAAAATATATTTACTTTAAATAAAATTGTTTCTTCAAGTCAAAAAATCAAACTTATCAAAAAAAACTTAAAATATGTGCAGAAGTTTCTCTTGTCTTGTAACCTAAAAAAAAAACTTATCTTCTATGTAAGTAAAAACACACTTATTCGGCTCAACACACAATCCCCAAAATCTTCTAAACAATTTGATGCCTAAAATATTATTTTTCTCTCTCAATGAGCATAAACTAATTAAAACATAGATGTAAATATATGAATTCAATCTCAGTTTATATGATAACAAAAAAAAAAAAAGTCATGTGTAAGGAATATTTGATATAAGATAAAAAAAAAATTAAAAAAACAAATAAGTTGTTAATCAAATAAAATTCATAGCTGCATGATATACGTTAAATGTATGAAAATAATTTATTTGAATAACATCGAAGCCGAACTTCATCAATATCCTTCTTATAATGAACAAAATAATTTTTAAAATCCTTCAAAAAGTTTTTTTTACCAAACTAAAAAAATATCAATATACTCACTATAATATTATTTATGGGTAGAAAATTGAAAGTGGTAGCAACCATAAAAAAAAATGTAAGATATGATATGTATAAAAATGTAACAACACATGTACAAAATCAAGTCAATGACCGAAAATGAGTGAGTAAGAAGTGGCTATTCAATGAGATGCCAAATTTATTAATTTAACATACAAATATATGATATCAATAATATGTAAAGCATAACAAATTGATTTTTATTAATTTATTAATATCAAGAAGTTGAAAGATTATACCTTTTTAAAGGTGGAGTTTACCCTTTTTAGTAAAAATAAAATTGCATAAAGATATGAAGAATAAAAAAAATTATATAAATTTACTAAAAATGTTAGGATAAATTTTATAAAGATATGAAGAATAAAAAATATTTTATTTAAATTTACTAAAAATGTTAGGGTCCACCATTGAATCGGATCCTTATTAAACGACCTTCTATTTCATAACTAAATATTTAGTCCATTTTAAAAATTTCAGAAGTTTCATTCTTTTTAATTAGGGAAGCTTAATTATTTTTTATTTATTAGTATAGAGTTCTTAAAAAAAATGGTATTGTTAATGTATCACTTGTTATTTTCGCACTCATTCTTTGGTTATTTTTGTAGAAATGATTTCGATCCAATGTTTTTGTACTCATATAACTCTATGAGTGTGCATGTATGTAAAATGCCATTTTTTGTGGTGGTCGGGGTTTGAACCCCGGACCTTACATATTTTTATGCATTGTCCATAGCAGCTGAGTAAAGCTCGTGAGGACAAATACCAATTGAATATAATGAATTTGCCAACCGTGCATAATATTTTTTTATTTTTTTTTTGGTCAATTTTATTTTTTTTTACATTTTCCATATATTTTTTTGGATACATACCCGCATAGTATTTGAATGAGATGTTTGCTTTCATGTACTCTTATGGTTTCTTTATAATTTAATTTGTTGCTTATAATCAAAAACGCCAACATAGAGACATAAATAAAAAGGGACTCAACTATTAGGATTTAGGATTTAAGTTTTAACTTTCAAAACAAAGATGACTTAGCCTTTCACAATCAATGAAAGATATATATTGAAACGAAAATATAAAATTTTGCATAACATAAAACAAAATTCATAAAAATAAAGGAGAAATCATGACCAAAAAAAAAAGGAGAAACAGTTGCACGAAATAGTATCAACGAATGAATGTAAATGAAACGCTTTTAACTCAACCATTGTCGAAGCAATGACAATTCAACATACTTCAATTATTCTTCCACAACCCCAAGATCAACGGCCTCCAATTATACTTCTACGTATGAAAAAGTAAAAGCAATCCATAAGATCGATTAACTGGAATATCCTTAAAATATACTCGCAAAAATGCACTTGTACCCCACAGTTGGCAAAAGGTTTATGACATCTTTAGTGCTCTATTCTATGTTTACATAATTACATGAAAATTCGCAATGCTAACGTTTTGGTCTGGTTGTAGTGATAACCTATTCGCTTAGCTTTATATAGACATCTTGTTTGAAGTTATCAGATTACAATGATAACTCTTGTAAAAAAATTTTAAAGTCTTGTGCTTTTACATTGTAAAAAAAATATGTAACTGATATTTTAATATTATATTAATTGCATTAATACAATGCTTCCATGAGAAGAATAAAAATGAATCGTACTATAACGTTAATTTGAATGGAAGATAGTTCAATCTCTTTATCTTTGCTTTGATTGCATGAAAAAGCATAAACAACTCCTAAAGGCTAGGTACGGGGAAGGAGGGAGGGCGGTTGAATTGGGGAGGATAGTTCGATGTGGTGGAGGATGTTAACGAGCATCCGTGGTGGTGTCGGTTTTGGGGAGGGGAGTTGGTTTGAGGACAATGTGCGTAGGGTGATTGGTGGAGGTAATAGTACCTATTTCTGGTCGAACAGTTGGGTGGGGGATCTCCTTTAAAAGTGTGATTCCCTCGCTTATTTGATCTGGCTGTGAACAAAGGGGTGGCAATGAGGGAGATGGCTTTGAGAGGGTGGGAAGATGGAGGTGATGCTCGGGTGTGGAGGAGGCGCCTTTTGGCGTGGGAGGAGGAGTCGGTCTCGGAGTGTTCGTCCTTGTTATGTCATATTGTATTGCAGGATAATGTTATTGACAGGTGGCGGTGGATTTTGGATCATATTAACGGTTACTCCGTTAAAGGGACGTATCAGTATCTGACGTTGTCTGACACTCATTTGGACCGTGGTCCTTTTGATGAGGTGTGGTTGAAGCAAGTCCCGATAAAGGTTTCGGTTTTTGTTTGGCGGCTTCTCTAAAACAGGCTACCTACCAGGGACAATCTTCTTCGGCGAAGAATTCTTTATCACAACGACACTAACTGTATAGGAGGATGCGGTTGTCAGGAGACAATGAGGCATCTTCTATTTCGATGCAACATCTTCGGTAGTGTATGGTACGGTATATTTCAGTGGCTTGGTATTTATTTCATCTCTACAGACTCAGCTCGTGATCATCTTCATCATTTTGGTTACATGGCGGGGTTACCTCGATCTACATATCTCTTCCTCATAGTGATATGTAACGCTTGTGTATGGACAATTTGGAAGGAAAGAAACAGCAGAATTTTCAAACAATCAGCTCGTGATCTAGCTACATTATTAGATAATATAAAGTTTTTGTCCTATTCTTGGTTAAAGGCTAATTTGCTTACTTCTACTTTCAGTTATAATGACTGGTGATGGCACCTTTTAGTTTGTATGGGTGTTATGTTGTAGCTTTTTTGTGTTCTTTTTCGTTCTGTTTTTACACAATTGTAACCTGACTTTGTATCTTTGGAGGAGTGGTTATCTTTGCACACATTGTGCGAGATGACTCACTCTTGGTGTTTTTATTCGATGTTGGCTTATTCAAAAAAAACTCCTAAATTTCCTTCTTTTAAATTAAAAGCTTACTGTGATTTAAAAATACACCAATAGAATGATAATGAATGAGAATTCTTTTTTTTTTTTTGCTTAATTACACTTTTGGTCCTCGCATTTTAACCAACTCACGAAATTGGTCCTGCATTTTTCAAATCGAACAAAATTGTCCCTGCACTATCATGTTCTTTGCAATTTTCATCCTAACCCCCATTTTTCCTTCCAAAAACGCTGAGATGGCAAATGAACACCAATGTGACAGTGCCAACTTGGAAAATGACATTAACATGTCATTAAAACAACAATTTTTAAAGCACAAAAAGAAAAACATAGCAATTTTTAATTTTAAAAAACAATTTAAACATTTCATAAATTAAAACAAAAACAAATTGTAATTGAAAGAATTTCATCCATTTAAAATTCATTTTCCCATAGATTCATCATCTCTCCTTCATCATACCAACACCATCCATCATCATCACCACCCCACATACCATTTCGAGATCCATCATACCACTGTTTTGGCATTTTAAGCCTTGTGGCTATCATTTCTATTTCTTGCAAGGTGCTGTATTTTTCAGGCTTTGTTTTTGTACAAGCCACTCAAGGAGAGCAGAAGGGAGAAAACAACAACAAACAACAGCCCCTAACAGTAACAGAGGACATGAAACGAAAATACAAAGCCAACCAACAGGCATAGGCGCTACCCACAATGGAAAAACATAAATAAACACCAAGACAACTTTGATTGAAATAAAATTAAGCTGTTTCAGAAAAAGAAAAAGAAAGAAACTACAAGTGAAGAGAGATCTGGACATGGTGGGGTTATTTGAGTTTGATGGGATTTTCAGATTTGGGTGGAAGCAACCCATTTCCCCTCTTTAATTTCATATTTCATATTTTGTTTTTTTTATTTGGGATTTTGATTGAATTAGGAATAGGGTTTTGTGAAGAAGATTTTGTGAATTTGTGATCTATGCTTTTGATTTGAGCTTGCTTATGTGAAGAGGATCGTGATTTAAGGAGAGATGTGAGACAAGAGAAATGAGAGATGTGTTGGTATGTGATGATTTTTTGGATATGAGTTTTTTTCTAGGTTGAAGATGAAGAACAATGAAGAATCTTTAAAAAAACCAAAGGAAGAAGATGAATATTTTGGGTTATTAGGGGGATGCATTGAATTAGGATTTTGAAGGATTTTAAAAGACTTTTTAGTTATAAAAAAATCTCTAGGTATTCAATCAAGATTTTAAAAGATTAGAAATAATTCTAGTGATATTCAATTAGGATTTTCAAGATTTTTTAAAGAATCCAACAAAATCCGGTGGTATTCAATCAAGATTTTTCACAACTTAAAAATTGTCTTTGGTATTCAAAAATGTATAGATTTCAACGGATTATTTGGTATGATGGATTTTGTGAGACTTTTTAGTTGAAATTTTTAAAACTAACAATCTCATACAAAGACCTGAGATTTCTTGAGATTCTTTTTACTCCAAATATATGTTACTATTGACATCCTCTTTCACTCTTTTCTTTTCTTTTCTGGACACAGCTCTTTCATTGTTTTTTTTCTTTCGTCATTATGTCATGTTTTTTTAATCTTTTTTTTCCAGATTTTTGTGGTTCACTCTGGTTTTATTTCTTGACGAAGTAGTTGTCGTCATTGAACACATTATTTTATTTTTTTAACTCAAGATCACGTCACTACATGTTTATTCTTTCTTTTTTTGTGTTCTTACATGTTCATTCTATCAGTATCAGTATTTTTTTTTTAAGAAATAAAAGTTTTGATTTTATTATTATATTAGTAGTCAATCTTATAGTTATGAATATTGTTATCGTAAATTTAAAAATTGTATTAATTCTATTTTTTTTATCATGCAAACCTTTGATTTTTTAATATCTTTGTTCATCCATTCTTGTAATTTTGAATTTTTGCTAAAATTTGACAAAGTCATTTTAAATCTTAGAATTCTCACAAAGTACTTCCAAATCTTAAAAGTCTATAAGTTAAAATCATGTGTTCATGTGTTCAAAATCTTTACATTGAAATCTGT
>Ga0228711_1005542_pt1 | contig 19180 bp, 6 predicted proteins | sample MedpolnodulmetaG_2_FD_177996 | JGI IMG/M metagenome (GOLD analysis project Ga0228711, IMG submission 177996) | Root nodule microbial communities from Medicago polymorpha collected in Santa Monica, California, United States - brown nodules | ecosystem: Host-associated > Plants > Roots > Nodule...
TATATTTTCCGTCCTTATTTCAGCTTTTTCTAATTGAACATGTTTGATTTGATCATTAATGAGAGCATACATAGTATACTATATTTTTAACAATTATTTTGCATTGAAAATTATTATCATAGAGAAGAAGTATATATATTACCATGACCACTACGCGGTAGCGTAGAAGTTGTGGCTCGTCACTTTCATCTGTCTTGAACCCATGATGAATATGATGGTGACCACCATGTGAATGTCCAATCTCTTGATCATCTCCACCAAGGCTCTCTGGAATCACAACTCCACTCTTACCCTTCTTACTATAATAACTAGTAGCTATAGAATCGACCATCATTGTGATCACCGCGGAGAACATAGCCACAAGTCCCGAAAAGGGGAACTCGTGCCATGGTTTCTCATCCAAACAATCGCTCCACAACATCTCGTACGAATCAGGAAGTACATGCATGAACCCGGTCCCAAGAATAATACCAGCCGCGAAACATTTCACGATTATGAAAAGATCTCCTTCTGGGCTTAAAGCCGGGATCGAACGTGTCACCAAGGGTAAACATACACCAATCACACTAGTTGCTAAGATTGAGAATATGGCTATAACTTTTAGAGGCTGAGCTTTTTCTTTGTTATTGCAACTGTTTGTGGATTCACTTTCACAATCAGCTAGTGCTTGTGATGTTAAAAAAGTGATTAAGATGAAAACAATGAAGATTGCTTTGTGTATGGTTACTGAATAAGCCATTATTTGATGTTTTCTAGCCTGTTATGCTAACTGAGCTATCTTGTGTAGGTTTTGATTGAGTAATTAATCTTCATTATAATTTATATTTATAGACCTTTGCTACGTTCTATCAGTCGCAAATTATCTATATTTAATATAATAATTTAAATTATCCATTGAGGGATACAGAACACCAACTAGTACCGTAAGTGTGTGACTATACCGTACAGCATTTTTTTATCATAAGAATAATTAATACTATTACAAAATTAATTGTGTACAAATCAGTACTACGGCAAGGACGATTAATTATTATTGATTTGCAACAAGAATATAAGGATAATATATAGTTTTAAATAAAAAAACGGAGAGAAAAGTCAATGCATAGCGCAGGACACAACCAAATGGAAACAATTTACATTTACAAAGGGACAAACTAATAGAGTATTAGAGAGTTCATGGTGTTCTTGCAGAATGTCTCTGCCAATGCAATGTTTTATATATTTTAAAAAAAGTGTATAAATGCGTCACTCTATCTAAAATACGTTGTAATATAGTTGACATATATGGTTAGACATTCTCCTTACATCATAAGTAAATTTAGTTTTTAGTCCAAAATTATACGGTTGGAAGATTATACGAAAATTTCATCATCAATCCTCTCAATGAAAGTTGATAATTTTCTCTAATCTTGCATGAGTGTATGACTCTCTTGATTTAATTTTAATTTACCAAAAAAAAAAGGATAGGGTGATCTCAACTAGTTTGACTTTTATACCTATCAATCGTAATCATGTTTCCTTTTTTATGTAAAGACAAAGTAAACTTATTGACGTAGTTGTGTACCAGTTGACATAAACAAATTGATAGTACTGTAAAATTGATGTTTCATGCTTGTATGAAAGTCCATGAAAGTGTTTAAGGCATGATTAAAGCCTCGCCAAATAGGAGCTCGTGTTTAGTCTCGTGGGGACTGGTGTTAGGCACAAGTTTGTAGTAAGATAAGAGAGTTTAATTCGTTGGAGACTTAAATCAATGATCCAAAACAACACAAGAAAGCTATTTTACCAAATTCATAAGGTCAACCAGGTTAGGCATTGATCTGTTTAATTTGCAGCTTTCTAACATTGAAATAGCAGAACTCTGCCTATGGCACATTGTCAACCAACTCTGTGGATGACTATAGGTGCCAACCACAATAAAACTAAGAATAACAGCTTTCTATCTATGTATTAAAATCAATCTTTTTCGAAGTCTTCTCGGACATTAAATATAGACATCTATTACATTTGACATTCCAATTTTAGTTTGTCAAGACATGACAGTCTAACCCCTTCTAATTGATCTGACATCGGCCGATAAACTGCCACTCTTTTAGTTTTGAGTAAAAAAGGGCAACCTGGTGCACCAAAGCTCCCGCAAAGTTACCCTGTTTTTACACAAGAGGCTGTTTCTAGGACTTGAACTCATGACCTTTCAGTCGCATGACAACAACTTTACAAGTTGCGCCAATGTTACCCCTCACTCTTTTAGCTTTAGTAATAAAAAGAAAAAAAATTGTTACTAAGCACTAGTTCTAAATACTTGAATCATTTTGATAGATGAAGAAAAAAAAATTGAGTCATTTAACCATTTGGTTTAGGTTCAATCCTAACTCGTAAAATATATTTCAATTGTATAGAGTGATCAAAATTTGAAATCAGGTTGTTAAAAACTAACAGCAGCAAACTAAGGGTCATTGAACCTCAATTATTTCTTACTTAGAGGATGCAAAAATTAAAATTACACTTCCCTCCTCTCAAAGATACTTGAATTACACTCCGGCCCCTCCCCTCTTATGTTAACATATACATTCGCCTCCCTTGAAAAGTAAAATTTACACTCCCCTTCCTTATAAGATGCTTGAACTACAACCCCCTCCTTTAATAGTTAAATATGCACTACACTTTAATCTATTTTAATATAAAAAAATATTATATTTTTATGATATATATTAATTTTGAACCATCATTTAAGAAAAATTAATTCATTTCTTTATAATTTAAATGTCAATGATAATTAAATTTAATATTTTGCTATTGATTTTATAATTTAGAGTATAAAATTAACTTTTAAATAACTACGTTTTATTGTCTTTAGTAATTTTTCACATATTTTAATTTTATTTTGGGTTGTTTCATATTTTATAATAGGGTTTAAAACTACATGTTAATGAAATTATGAATAAAAAATAGCGAAAAATATGTATTTTATTTTTTATTATATTAAAATAGACCCGCAATACTATTTTTTTCGAAGTGTGTTAGATTATTATTTTTTTTGCTAGATTATTAGAAATATAAAAAAAAATATTGAGAGAGCAAAGTTTAACATAAGAAGGGAGGGTAATGTAATTCAAGCTTCTCTTGGGCGAGGGGAGTGAAAAGTTTTCTAATATGTTTTGAATAAGAGGGAATGAGAGTGTATATTTTAACATAAGAGGGGAGAGAAGTGTAATTCAAGCATCTTTGAGGTAAGGGATGTATAATTTACTCAAATTAATATCGGTGCATTTACACGATTGATTAATTTTTTGCTAAATTATGTTATTAGTAAAATTAGTGACTTAAATTGATGCTACGAGGCATAAATAACTAATATTAATGTATTCAAAAAAAATACGTTAATAAAGTTTTTCCAGTTAAATAAAAAAAGTTAGAAGCCTAAAATTTTTTAGGCCTAAAATTTGATAGGTCTCCTACCGTGTATGGCTATTCGAAACCGTTGGATTAATCAAGCACACCTTAAACTAAATACAATTTTTTTGTCTCCCTCTCATAAACTTTCATCAACGACAAACACCCAGCACACAAGACTTCTCAAACCACTCTCTATTCATTCTTCTTCTCGCTATTTCACTGTTTGCTTATTCCTCGTAAAATCATCAATATACCAATTTCGATCATCCAAATCTACAACAACATGATTTTAATTACTCCACAAACCTGCAACACTCTGGTTTAAATTTTCAATTTTCGATTCATATAACAAGCTAAACCCATTTTCAATTAATTTTCTATTCATCCCATTGAAAAAAAAGGAACCCGGAACATAAATTCATATATAGCAGATTAGCATACCCCCAACAAGAAATTGAATTCATAGCAGAGAAGAACACATGACATAATTAATAAGAAGCTAAACCCATTTTTGATTCATATAACATGAATTCTTCATCCATTTACAGTAACATAACAACAGTCAACAACAAATTTGATGCAGTTTTTCCTTCACCATTCTACTCTTGATTGATTGTTTAAGTTTCTCTCAAAAAAGTAATGCTCAGATTTTTAATAGAGGCATTGAATCTGAATAAAATATTGGATGAAAATGGAAGAGGTTAGAGAATTTTCTCACTGATTTTTCTAAAATCTAAACTTGTAACAATACTTTCTTTTAAAAGAGCAAATCTGAAGAAATGAAATTAAAGAATCAAAACATTGTAACAATGGATAGTAGCATTCATTGCCTAGATCATGATGATTTTGTTGTGTTTCGGTATTGTGCATCTGATAGCTTCAGATCTGGGTTGAGAGGAGAGAGAATGTGGAAAGGGAGATGGATAGGTACCAATAGCATATAATAAGATCTATAGGACTTCGTCATCCAACGACCAATGTATTTTATCTATCTTGCCCACGGTAGGAGACCTACAAAGGTCTCTCACAGTGGACAGAGCCCTAAAGTTGTTGGTGAAATTCTTTTCTTATCCCCACACATCTCATGCGCCTCTTATTTTTTTCAAAAATACTCTGTCCTTATTATAAAATTCGGACACATTTTACACACTAGCCTCCCATTTATTAAGAAAAAACATTAGCTATGGTCAATTTAGCCACGATTTAATCGTGGTTAAATGCATTTTCAAAAAATTGCATTCCCAAATTTTAAAATGCGAATGTGCAAAACGCATACATAACAAATGATCCAAATGGTCCTTCAAAAAAAATGATCCAAATGGTTGCAGTTTATTGTTTTTGTTTTTTTAAAACATATTGTTTATATGCTGTTGATTGATGTGGTATGGGGTATTGCTTTTGAACGGTGACTGACAAACAGGTATTGTTAATATCATATGTTATTTTTATGTATGATAGTTTTAATTGTAGCAGGGTTAAGCAGAAGATGGGAAATTTAGGTCATAGTTAGTTATGCAAGTTGTAGTGGCATCGTGATTTGGAGTTTGTGATGTGTTTAGTACAATAGTACTTTAGTTTGTCTGTGTGTGACCACCACTGACCATCTTAGCAAAGTGATTGCATGTAGAATATGGCTTTGTGTGGAGAATTTTAGATCAAACCTATTTGCTTAGGCACATGCAGTTTGCTATTACGGGATGATGCATATATTAGCTCCATGGAGAACGAATATCAAATGCTGCATAATTATGTCACTTCATGTATTATTAGGCTGCTTGGTTTATGGGTTGTTTGCTATGTATATTTTGGTTTGTTTGGGAGTATTCTTTTTGCAATAAGGAATTGGAAAATCCATATCTCCAGATTCTAAAATTCGATGTACAAAATGAACTTTATACACATCTAAATTTTAAAATTTGAATGTGTAAAAAAAACATGAAGTTGCATTTTGTTATAAGAGGGGTTTGAACCATATACACGGGACATTCCAGTTCTGAAATTCAGATATGTAAAATTGATTATTTTGAAGTCCGAAAAGAGTAATTATGACAAAAAAACGAGATTAGGGGAGTGCGCAAAACAAGTAGAGGGTGGGAAAAGAATTTCACAAGCTTCTGGTTTATTGGCAGTACACTTAAACCGGCCCAGCATACCAATGCAGTTGATTCTAGTTAGTTGCCTACATACGAGAGGTACAACAAAGTAAGAGAGTTGTTCAATGTTCCCCATTCTATCTTACTACTATTGAAAAAGAGTATATAAAAATTAAAAAAAGTAAATAGTCAATTTTATACATTAATGTCTAACGAGTAATCACAATATACTTTTAATGTATCAAAATTTTTAAAATAGTCTTTGATTATTGAGTATTCACTTCGTTAAGCAAAATAGTCGTTGACATTCAAATACTCTATTAATCTTGTCTTATTTGTTCTTCAATATACTTATTTATTGTCGTATTAATTCATATAAGTACTTATTGTCATATCAATCCTGAAAAGAAATAAGTTATTGTAACCACTGAAGGACTCTTTTAATGTCATAACTATTTTGGCTAACAGTATGCATAATCAAATAATATTTTAAACCTTTGATCCATTGAGAGGCTATTGTGTCTACTTTTTACCCATTCAGAGACGAAAATGACTATTTGTCCAAAATAAGCTTACTATTGTAAAAGTTAATTAAAAATTGGCTTTTATATGTGTTCGTCCCTGCAAATATGGGTCATTTAAAAATTGGTCTCCGTAATCGTTAATCTTTGCAATCTACCCTCCCAAAGTTTAATCATTTAAAATTTCGTCCCTCAACCAAGTTACTCACTGCCACGTCACTAATCTTATGAGGTGGCACTGCAAATTGATTCACACGAAGCGAAATGACCAAAATGCCCTTAGTTGTTCCAGTTAAACAGGAAAGGACCAAAATACCCTCCTCATCTTCATCCTCTTCCTTTCTTTTCTTCATCAACAATAAAACAGTAGGCCAATTATTTTCATCAGAGATATCCTACGTTTCATTTCTCAAACAACCCAAAACCTAACAATGTCAACTCCCAATTCCAATTTCGAATCAAAACCCTCTCCTCCACCGGTCGAGCCAAAACAACCCTTAATCCCAATCTCATACCCAATCAAATCTTACGCTAATTTTGTACCAAATTCGCTCAAATTGAAAAACTGTATAAATACTGATTGAAGCATATTCTTCTTGTAGCGTTCGATTGTGTTTCCCTAGAGGTCGATTTTGAAGGTGATGAACAGTAACACTGTTTTTGAGTTATGTTGTTGTTATTGAACTGATTTTTGAGAAAAGAAGGTGATGAATAGTAACGAGTCTGAGTTTTGTTGTTGTTGAACTGATTTTTTATGTACGAATGTGATGATTTGTGTTTGTTGTTGTTGTTAGGGTTTAGATTTGTAGGGTTTATTGGAAAATTGGAAAAAAAATGAAGTCAGTATAAGGACAAATGCAATCTGAGCTTGGAAGAAGAGAAAAGTAAGTTTGAATAAATATAGAAAAAGTGCAGTATTTATACGGTTTGCTTCAATCACCTTCTTTTCTTCAATCACCTGCTGAAAAATGAATTAATTGAGAAAGAAAAATGTGAAATTGTGAATGATGGAGAAAGGGTAGCACGTTTGTTTAGAGGTGAATGATGGAGAAAGGGTAGGGTGTTTGTTTAGAGGTGAAAAAATAAAGAAGAAAAAAAGAATGGCGTTGGAAAAAGAAGAAGAACAGATCTTTTGTGATGATGATGATGATGAGAGATGAGAAGATGAAGGGTATTTTGGTCCCTTCACATGAAATTTGGATGAATCAACCAATTAACAGAGCCACGTCATCAAATTAGTGACGTGGCAGTGATTAAGTGGGAAGAGGGACTACATTTTAAATGATTAAACTTTAGAAGGGTAGATTGCTAGGATTAAGGAATAGAGGGACTAATTTTTAAATGACTCGTATTTGCAGGACGAAACACATATAAAAGCCTTAAAAATTTACCTTATTTCTTACACACCCTCCACAAGTAGATTTTACATAACGTATATTTTTTATATAAAAAAATTGGGGTGATTTGATGGTGCCCAATCCAAAGTAGTGAAGATCTTTGGATTCAAAGAATACTAAGAGGTTTTTACATTTACCTCCCTCCAAAGGCACTAGCAGATATTCATTATTTGTAATCAAAAGTACCAAATGTCAGAAAAAACAAATATAAAATAAAATATTTTTTTAACAAGAGCAAAGGTAATTCATTTCATTTATAATTAAAGAATACAAAGTAGCCGGTACATCGTGAAAAAATATGGGGATAAGATGGGATAAAGAAGTTCTAGCAATACTACCAGCAATTTAATTTGTTTGACTCTTAACATACGACGCTACAAAGTCGTTTTTAGAAAGTAAGAGACTTCTACAATGAGAAACAAGGTTGCCAAACTGGTTAAAAAGAGTCGAGCTGGTGTTTAACGCGTCAAATAAAACTTTGGACACAATTTCAAAATAACATCATGTGTGGCATTTGAGATGACAATCTTGCTGCACAATTTTTATGAATGTGTAATGCACACCCAATTGACCTTTTGCAACAGCATAAGCTCCTGCACTTTTTTTTTAAGCCAAAAAAGGAAATAAATTAATAAAAAAACCAGGAAGTACAAGATTGGTGGTATAGAAGAGACACAACCCAAAACATTCACTACCACTGACAATTTAGCGAACCCACGTGTGAGCGCGAAACATAATTGCAAAACAAACGTAGAGTGGGCATTCAAAGCATTTAAGAGGCGTATGAATCGTCTGCCAGCACAGAATCGATCCAAGGTCCAACAACTCCCTTCAAAGGAAGCAAGTTAAAAGCCCTTTCGGGCATATCCAACCAATTACGAACCGAAACACAGAGTCACATAGGTTTTGTCAACACAATCCACCAACGGCGCGTGAAGCAACTGCGGCAAATAAAGTCCTTAAGGTGCGATAAACGACTACGACCGTCAACACGGCGCATCTACGCACCTGGCCCTTTCGAGCAAACATCAGGACAGAACTAGATAACCAAATGTCAAATACAGAAAGATCCAGGTTCAAGATTAACGAACTAATCAAGTCGAAACAACCCTCCAACAATCTTCAGCTTCATGTAAACAAACAGCAGCACAAACAAAAAACAACAACACAGAAACGGACGGTTGAACAAACATCAACACAAAACAGCAAAAGCAAACAGCCGACACCGGCGCCATCTAACAAAAAACGAAGCTCACCCAAACCTGCAAAACGACCCTGAAAAAAAGGATCCAGAGTACATCTACAAACCCAGATTCACCATCAACTACCGGATCAGCAAGAACCCAAACCTTCCGACGTTGAGACCACATTTTTGAAGTATTTCAAATCTATTAAGCTTCAACTTAAGATCCAGTACACCAGTACCAAACTCAACATCTTAAAGCCAGCACTAAATCAGAAACAACAATGTAGTTGAGGCTTTCAGCAGTGTTATAACCTAAAAATTAAATTGATGCAATTTAACTCAGTGTGGGAGGGTGGTACTCAAATTCACGGTCCCCGTGTTCTGGTCTATAGCCATACTACAAAACAGAGCCCCTCAACAAGCTAGCGTTACTGATCCAGTTCTAAGCAACGGCGATTAATCGTACATAGAAGAACTATTTTCACTTTGCTCAATATGCATGTATAGGGAAGAAATACACACGAGAAAGTTTTTCTCAGCTTCAAACCAACCCTCGAACATAGAGATAAAAGCAACAAAATTGTTAATAATATAGTATATACCATAGTATAGTCTTTTTAAAGATCAATGAGAGGAATAAACAACAGAGATTGGAATTGGATATTCTTGACCTTTGTGATTCGATTAGAGTTGAGCCACTCTTTCATATGGAACCTTCCACTTAATCGTCATATTATTTGCATTTTTCATATTCAAGACTTGAGATATTGAAACTATGCAGCCGTTGTACAGCAGAGAAAACTGAGGTTGAATATATTTATAACAAATCACTTGAAACACATGACGGAATACAATTTTTGGTGTTCTGAAGTATCCATGCTTAATTGTCGATCATATTGGGAATTAGTTAATAAGACAAAAGAAATCAAACATAAAGAGGATATTACTATTATTATTCCCATAAAAGAACAAAGTTACCTAAAGATATGCCATTTTACATTGAGAACTGCTATATCATGCGACAGGATTTCCCAAGAAAGCTTCCCGAAAACTAAACCGGCCAATCAAAACAGTTGCTGAGCGGAATACACGGCAGACATAGTGGAAAACATGAAAATCAATGTACAATCAAAACATACAATTTTTCCTCGGGACAAATTCGTGAACCCATTTTCGCTATAAATTCCCTATGGTTGCATGTTTGCTAGACAGTTGAAAATGAAGGTTATTGAGGTAGTTAATATACTTACACACCATCTCATAACATAAATCACCACAAATTGCTAACTTGCCTAAAATACCATTGTTTTACACCATAGGAAGGTACGTACATGCTGATTCACTCAGGAGAAAAGATCTGATCCTCTCAAGAGTAGGATTCAATCAACTCTAAGGAGATAATGTTTGATGGGCTTAGACACGGAGATCAGAATCACAAAATTAGCAGAAGGTAGCATAATTTGCCTAGGCAAATTTTTGTGTTCAAAATGCTACATAATAATGATCCGTAACAAGACAAGTCATTAAAATTGTATGTGTTCAATGACGAAAGATTAACATAGAAATATACAACAACGCCAAACATCAAAATATGTAAATAAAACCCTAACTACTAAGTTGTTCGCTCTTAAATTCCTCTATAACTCCTATGTCTAAGCCTCAAATGATATTGTATGGTAAACTATATTTCTGTAACCTGAAGAATAGAATATAGATTTGCGTATTCTCCAACACTACTCACTACATTCATAATTATGTTTCTAACCCTCATGCATGTCTGAAAAGTATACAGAGTGTCATTTGCATTATCCTGTGATGGGTTCCAGCCATAGTAAGGCACTATGAGAGGTGTTGAAATTTCTTCTCCTACATGCCTATAGAAAGTCGCTTGCGGTGTTTAACTTCAATTTGTATCAGAAGCAATTTGGAAGCATGGCAAATGGTAGTACAAATGGTGGTTGAATGTGAGAACCAAGCATTTAATGCTTGTGGTTCAAATCTCTCTATAAATAGAGAAGAGCTTCAGCAAAGCAAACACCACAACACAACACAATCCTCACTCGTAGAGAATTGAGAGAAAAATAGAGAGTTCCTCGGTTAATGTTCTGAAAGAAAAATATAGTAAGTCAATTTGTGAGAGTTGTATCTACAATTTGTGAAAATTTGTATTCTCGTTGTTATTATAGTGGAGATTTAAGAGGTCTACGGGTCCCATGATTTTTCCTTACTCACATTGAGAAGGTTTTCCACGCTAAAATTTTATTGTATGTCATTTTACGTTTCTGCTAAAGACCCTATTTTGAGTTCACGGAGGAGGGAAATTATGCAGGCATTTTCCAACATCCTGCTCTATCATAGCCTCTCTATTTGCAGGCCTAGACAGATCGCCCTCTACATTATGCAGTTTCATGGAATAAGAAACCCCACAGAACCAGGATCGACTTGTCAATTGGTCTCCACAAATGGATCTTGCGTGTTTTTTGGAACAAAATGTAACAAGTAATCTTCAAATTCTTGATCTATCTCAACAAAAAAAAAATTGATTTAAATTATGCGGGTCATTTTAAATTGCACGAACACGCGTGATTTAAAATGACGTTTGTAATTTAAAATGTTTATTTAAATTTACTTTTGTGAATTTAAGTTTATGTTAGAATATTTCACATTTATTTTAATTATTATTTTTTAATAATGTTGTTGTTTGTTTATTTTTTTTTATCTTTTTGTAATTAAGTTTCAGAAGTCGCATAAGTTGAATGTTGTCTCGCACGGGAAGAAGCTTAATCATGATACCTTGACAGTCACGAAAGATGGAAAGGAGTGGTTCGGGACGCCGGTGAATGCATTTGGTCTTGCCTCCCTCTTAAGACTAGCTACGAAAACATCAGTAATGGGCTCATTTGTGCCTTGTCAAAGAGATGACATAAGGAGACCAGCAACTTCCACATGTCCGTTGGAATTTTATTCCAGAACTTTTATAAAATCTTTTTCAAAATTAAAAAATTAGAAAAAAAATCATTTTTTTTTACGAAATTATGAAGATTTTACGAAATTTCCGAAAATGAAAAATTTTGGAACTAAATATATTTCCAATTTTTTGAAAATAATTAGAAAATATGTTTCGAAAAAGTTTAGACTTTTCTTTCAAAATTAAAAAGTTCTTTATTTTATTTTTTATACAAAAATAAAATTAGGAAAATATTTTTCGTAACTAAAAAAAGATTTTTCATGTATATTTAGAAAATTGAAAATATTTTTCCAGAAATTAGATAGTATTTTTTGAAAATAAAAAAATTAGATAATCTTTTTCCAGAATTTTTTATTTTTTATATAAATCTTCTTAATTTTGGAAGAAAAAATTATAATTTTTTTTCTAATTTTTACAATTTTTTTATTTTTGAAAATTAATTTTCAGATTTTTTTAATTGTTTTTTATTTCGAAATTGCTATAAATGAATTTATATTTTTTTAATAAAAGTTGGCAAAAATGCCACATGTACCCTTAAAAAATGAAAAACAAAATTAATTATACAGTCAGCGCGCCACATAATCAGATATGCACAGTCAGCACACCATTTAGTGTGTCAAGTCATCGAATATGCAGAGTCAGATGGGTCAGGGGGTTGTTTTGGAAAAAAAAATTACGAGGATGGAATCTAAACCAAAAATTTCTTAGGGGGATAAACCGGAAATAACCTATATTACAGGGGGTAAAACACTATTAACTCAAATAAAATTAGTTAATAATTGTGATTGAATGTTCTCATTTCTCACAAGATACAAGTGTTTTGACTTGATTCGTATAGGCATAGATAATGTTATGTGACGCAGAACGGAAGTAAGGATTAGTAAGCGTTAAACCTAAAAGATACACAAGTTGCTAGCGACAAACCTGTCAAAAGGGTTACGTCTGCAACAAGTAAATGCATTATAAGCTATGAAGTCCGGATACTCTAAAATGGAGACATACCAGTATCGGATACGGATACTCCACGTATCGGAATTAATTATTTTAATTTTTAAACAGTTTTTTATCAAATACTTATACGATACTCCACATATACTGAAGGATACTTCTAAGATATTTCACATATACGTATCCTAAAAAAAATGAAGGGTAAAAAGTGAGACAGTAATGTAAAAATTCAATTGAGATGTAAATGATTCAATTATATATATGCATCAATAGAATTGTTTCTCGATGAACCACTTAAAATTAAAATAGAACTCGATAAACCACTTAAAATTATATTTCTTGTGGCTGAAGATAATGATAGAGAGGTGGTTAAGTTAATCAACATTTGATAAAATTTATGTTATGTTCTTTTAATGATGTTTCTCTCGATATCCAAACATATGAAAATATAATATTGTTTATAAGAAAACTTCACATTTTTTATTTTGATTGCATTTATTAGTTTTTTTAAAAGATGTGACTTTTATAATAATATAATAATGAAGAAAAATCAATGTTTATTTTCTTCAAGTATTTTAAATACATATAAGTTTTATTAGAAATTTTTTGTTAAGTATCTCAGTTGTATAGTTTCCTAAAGTGGTGATATCGTACCCGCGCATGTATCTATATCCAGACTTCATAGATTATAAGTATACTACTTTAAAAGTGGCGATAATTGTTTCGGCCCGGTTAAAGTTGTACTACTGAAAGTAAGTTATGTTAGTTGTGGATGGTTATTAGTTAAGTTAGATCAATATAATTTCATTTCCACTTTTCTCTCTTCCATGCTCTTTATATATAGATGATAGATCCCAAAGTAACTATTACAACCAACTAAAAACTAATTTAACTAACTTGCAAATAATCTAACTAATTTGCTAGTTCTAACTAGTTCTTTTTTGTTACTGATAGCTATGAAAGCAACTCTCCAGTGGTTCTCGTATTAAATTAGTTTTTATAGTCCTCTTCTATGATAATAAATCACCCAAAATATAGAGCGATTTATCGGTTTAATTTCTATTTTTTATTTTATTATGGGTTTGTCTGTAAAATAAAATTATCACTTTAATTATCATTTATTTATTCAAAATTTGAACAGAACATTGTTCGTTTGACATCACAATGGAACTTTCTACTGTAAATGTAACACATGAAAATTTGGTTAAAGTAGTCTAACAAAAAGTACGAAGAAGTTCTTAACATTACAAGTTACAACGTTTAAACACATCAAACGTAAAACATAATTAATCCCATTTAGCCATGAGAGACATTCCACCAGCACCAAGGAACACTGCTACGTAAGATTTTAATTGAAGCTTAATACTACCCTGCATCCTCTTACTCATGAAATCAGCAGCTAATAAGTCAACCAAAGCCATGTAGATTAAAAGACCAGCAGATGATGCATTAAGCAATCCAACGGTGATCAATGCTACTGGACTATTCTCTTTGTAACTTGTTGACATGGCAAGTCCTATTGCAATTCCAAGTGGTGTTGTAATTGAGAAGAAGAATACCAACATTGCGTTCTTTAAGAACTTGTACTTTGCCTGTTATAGAGATTCAAGTGTTAATTTCTATAAATTATCAACACACTAACATAGAAACCAAACACGTTACTGACACGGGTAACACATATTCGATTAGAGGAATCGGTGTTACTTACGTTAATTTTCTCAATATTATTACACAATAAAGTGATTTAATTAATGAAGTTAATTTGTTGAATATACATGGAGTAAAATTATTGAATTAAATTACCTGGAGAATGCAGCCACCAAGACCCATGCCTTCAAACATTTGATGGAAGCACATAGCAGCTATAAGACCTTTTATTGAGCATGTGTTATTGGAGGCTCCCATTCCAAGTCCTATCACCACTGAATGAACTACAATTCCAAGTTCTAATACCTGTGTTTTAATATCAAATTAGCACACTCACTCACAGTATCATGGTATTAATATCAAATTAGCACACTCACTCACAGTATCATGGTAGTAAGGTGAGACCTATATCACCCCTCGATGAATTGAGGGTAATCCATCTTTAGTTTCGTTGTTAAATGTTAGAGACGTTAAATTTGGTCGCAAGTTTTATATTTTCAGTCCTTATTTCAGCTTTTTCTAATTGAACATGTTTGATTTGATCATTAATGAGAGCATACATAGTATATTATTTTTTTAACAATTATTTTGCATTGTAAATTATTATCATACAGATGAAGTATATATATTACCATGACCACTACGCGGTAGCGTAGAAGTTGTGGCTCGTCACTTTCATTTGTCCTGAACCCATGATGAATATGATGGTGACCACCATGTGAATGTCCAATCTCTTGATCATCTCCACAAAGGCTCTCTGGAATCACAACTCCACTCTTACCCTTCTTACTATAATAACTAGTAGCTATAGAATCGACCATCATTGTGATCACCGCGGAGAACATAGCCACAAGTCCCGAAAAGGGAAACTCGTGCCATGGTTTCTCATCCAAACAATCGCTCCACAACATCTCGTACGAATCAGGGAGTACATGCATGAACCCGGTCCCAAGAATAATTCCACCCGCGAAACACTTCACGATTATGAAGAGTTCTCCTTCGGGGCTTAAAGCCGGGATTGAACGTGTCACTAAGGGTAAACACACGCCAATCACGCTAGTTGCTAAGATTGAGAATATGGCTATGATTTTTAGACGCTGAGCTTTTCCTTTGTTGTTGCAACTGTTTGTGGATTCACTTTCACAATCAGCTAGTGCTTGTGATGTTAAAAAAGTGATTAAGATGAAAACAATGAAGATTGCTTTGTGTATAGTTACTGAATAAGCCATTATTTGAGGTTTTCTAGCCTGTTATGCTTACTGAGCTATCTTGTGTAGGTTTTGATTGAGTAATTAATCTTCATTATAACTTATATATATAGACCTCTGCTACATCTATTAGTCGCAAATTATCTATATATAACATAATTAATTAAATTATCCATTGAGGGATACAGAACATCAACTAGTGTGAGTGTGCGACTATACCGTACAGCATTTTTATTATCATAATTAATATTATTGCAAAATTAATTGTGTACAAAGCAGTACTACGGCAAGGACGATGTTTTTTTTTGAAGAATACTACGGCAAGGACGATTAATTATTATTGATTTGCAACAAGAATATGAGGATAATATATAGTTTTAAACTATTGATTTGATAGGATATTTATGTGATACTCCACAGATACACAAGAATACTTCTAAGATACTTCACAGATACGTATCCTAGAAAAAGATGAAGAGTAAAAAAGTGAGACAATGTTGTAAAAATTCATTATAGATGCTATATGATTCAATTTTAGATATACATCAATAGTATTGTTTCTCGATAAACCACTTAAAATTATACTTCTTTTGGATGAACATAGTCTGAGAGGTGATTCAGTTAATCAACATTAGATAAAAAATTTGTGTTAAGTTCTTTTAATGATGTTTCTCTCGATATCCCAACATATGAAAATGTAATATAGTTTATAAGAAAACTTTCAAAAAAAATTATTTTGATCACATGTATTATTTTTAAAAATTATAACTTTTATAATAATACAATAATGAAGAGTAATCAGGGTAATTTTCTTCAAGTATTTTACATATATATAAGTTTTATTATAAATTTTTGTTAATGTATCATAAAACAACTTTTAATATAATTAACACATATAGTTAGACGTCCTCGTGAACTTAGGACAATGCATAAATATGTAAGGTCCGGGGTTCAAACCCCGACCACTACAAAAAAAACACATATGGTTAGACATTCTATTTAAATTTAGTTTTAATATAGTCGATAACATTTTGCTTACGAACTACGTAAGTTTACATTTTAGTCCAAAATTATACGTTTGGAAGATTATACCAAAATTTCATCATCAATCCTCTCAATGAAAGTTGATAATTTTCTATAACCTTGCATGAGATTATGACTCTCTTGATTTAATTTTAATTTACCAAAAAGAAAAATGGATATGGTGGTCTCAACTAGTTCGACTTTTACACCAATCAATCGTAATAATATTTCATTTTTTATCTGTATATATCTTGTAATGTAAAGACAAAGTAAACTTAGTGACGTAGTTGTGTTCGAGTTGACATAAACAAATTGATAATATTGTAAAATTGATATGCTTCATGCTTGTATGCGAGTGCATGGAAGCCATGCCTCGCCAAATAGAAGCTCGTGTTTAGTCTCGTGAGGTGGGTGTTAGGCACAAGTTTGTACTAAGATAGGAGAGTTTAATTAGTTGGAGATTCAAATCAATGCCAAAACATCACAAGAAATTTAATTTATTACATTCATACGGTCAACCGGGTTAGGTATTGATTTTAAGTTTGAAGTTTGTAAATAGATTGATTTTAAGTTAATTTGGTTACACATAAATCATTTTAAGTTTGAAGATTGTAACTAATTGAAAATTTAAGTTATTATTGGTCACACATAAGTTATTTAAGTTTGTAAACATTTTCGATTTAGTCTTTTGCCACATCAACATTTTTGTAATGTTTGGTTAAAAGAATGACTAAATTGAAAACGTTTACAAATTTAAAGAATTTATGTGTGACCAAAATAACTTAAAAGATCAACATGTTACAATCTTCAAACTCAAAAAACTTATGTGTGACCAAAATAATTTAAAGGATCAATCTATTACAAACCTTAAACTTAAAGGACACCTGGTGTAATTTAACCACTATTTAATTACCAGATTTCTAACCTTGAAAAAGCATAACTCTGCCTATGGCACATTGTCAGCTAAGGATGACTATAGGTGCTAACCACGATAAAACTAAGAATAAGAGCTTTCTATCTATGTATTAAAAGTAAGCAATCTTTTTCGAAGTCTTCTTCGAACATTAAATATAGACATCTATTACATTTGACATTTTAATTTTAGTTTGTCAAGATATGCAAGTCTAACTTCTTCTAATTGACCCGATCTCCGTTGATAAACTGCCACTATTTTAGCTTTGATTAATAAAAAGGAAAAAAAATGTGTTTCTAAGCACTATCTAAATACTTGAATCATTTTGATAGTCAGAAAAAACAAAAATACTTGAATCATTTAACCATTTGGTTTAGGGTTCAATCCTAACTCCTAAAATATATTCGAGAAAAATTAAAATTTGAAATCAGGTTGTTAAAAACTAACAGCAGCAAACTAAAGGTCATTGAACCTCAATTATTTCTTACAATATTAGAGGATGCAAAAATTAATATATGTGCATTTACATGATTGATTAATTTTTTTCCAAATTATATTAATAGTAAAATTAGTGACTAAAATTGATGCTATGAGGCATAAATAATTAATATTAATATATTCCAAAAAAAATATTAATAAAGTTTTTCCTATCAGTTAATAAAATAAAAAAAGTTTAAACCCTAAAAATTTTGAGATCTAAAGTTGTTGGTAAAATCCTTTTCTTATCCCAACAAATCTTGTGCGCCTCATTTTTTCAAAAATACTTCTTAATTTTAAAATTCGGACACATTTTACACATCAGTCTGCCATTTATTAAGAAAAAACATTAGCTATGGTCAAATTAGTCACCGTTTAACCGTGGCTAAATGCATTTTAATAAGAAAATTGTTGTATACACATGTTGTTTGGCTGGAAGAAAAAAAAAACATGTAAAAGACGAAAATACCCCTCGGTAGTTAAGTGTCGGGGAAAAATAAAATTGACGGCAGTTAACTACCGAGGAAAACCTCAGCAGTTAACTGCCGAGGCGTGCTGAACATAAACAGAAGCAGAAACTTAGTTTTGCAGTTTCCTTCTTTTCTTCAAAAACTTCCCAAATTCTCTCCAAATTCCGTTTTCACGAATTGCAAGCCAATCATCCCCACATTATCACAAGTAAGTACTATTGTAGCAACAAAAGTAAGTATTTATGTTATCGTCTCCACAGGGACTGGTGCGATATTCTAAGCCGTTCAACAGTCAATATCGTTCTGAGCTAGGGTTGTCGGGTATTTTGTTTCATAAACTATCAACTAAGAATTTATAAACGGGACGAGAGTTAACAGAGAAGTAAATATGCTGGGATTAAACTTCGTCAACCTACTCGTACGTATTCTCGGATTTGGGTTGCGGATTCTAACTATCAATTGATATTATCACATATTGCTCAATAACATCATTCGTGTCCAAAGGATATCGTGATCTTTATTAGATCGTTTAATTGTCGATGTCTCGCACTATTAAACGGTCCAATAGTCGATTGTATCGTTGTATCGTCGATGTCTCGCACTATACAATGATACCAAAGCTTTAAGTTCCAATATTCAAAGTGATTACCAACCTAAGTTCCATGTCTAGAACAAAAGTATTGATAGAAGATTATTCTAACCTAGATTCAAAAGGTATTTTTCAATCACGATTCAAATCCATAAGATCAAAACATAGAAAGCAAGAATAACATCCATATCATAAGATAAATTAGAATCACACAAAGTCCCAATCAAAGGAAATACATACTAATAGAGTTAACTACATTTAATCCCAACAAAAAGAGTTTAGTTACTCATTGTCATGGTAACCTTACAAGGAGAAAAGAAGAGATGGAATGGAACCAAGACATG
>Ga0228711_1005543_pt1 | contig 19178 bp, 13 predicted proteins | sample MedpolnodulmetaG_2_FD_177996 | JGI IMG/M metagenome (GOLD analysis project Ga0228711, IMG submission 177996) | Root nodule microbial communities from Medicago polymorpha collected in Santa Monica, California, United States - brown nodules | ecosystem: Host-associated > Plants > Roots > Nodule...
ACCCAAAAAAAAAAAAATATATATATATATATATTGTAGGGACAAAAATATAACAATGAGAACCAATTGTAATATATTTCAAAAACTGGAGGATGTAACACTACTTTTGAAAGTTTAGAGACTAAAATCGGCAGTTACCTTTGAGTTAGGGAACTAAAACAATAATTCACCATAACAATAAAAATGATAATAATAAATAATAATAATAATAATAATACTAAGCATGCAACATATTATAGACATGCATTAAGGCGCAAAAACACTGAATTGGTTACAGAAAAGCTTTGAGAAGCATATGAAAAGAAACTCACTAAGCACATATTAACTTGAGCCACCAGAATTTCCAACTAAAATCAATAATCATTTACGCAGAACTGGTCATGTACAGAGTTATGAAAATTCAGGATATCAACTTACAGTATAGTTCTTGACAAGGATTGTGGTCTCAAGACCCAACTGATATTCCCTCTTGTAGTCATAACTGCAGGAAAATAGATGGGCTATTGAGAACACATTATAGACCACACAAAACCAATATTTGAATTGAGATTTGTTTCCAACCTTATATAGCACAGCTTCTCTTTGATTTCCCTTACAGTCTCAAAATCAGAATTCCTATTCACTGCATATCTTGAGGAAAGAAAATTGTGTTCTGGTTAGAGTTGAAACATGAAAATGGTGAGCTTTACATAATACGGATATTACAGCTGAAATGAAAAGAAAATAGCCCTCACCCTCTCCTTGAAAGCAAATCAACAAGATAGGAAGTTATATGTCTGCCAGCTACATTCATTCGTTTCGTCAGATGAGGGAATGAATAGCCATCAACAACCGGAACCTGGATCAAAATTCAAAACTTTAACTAACATTTTCCGAATGAATACTTTAAATAATAATTTGTCATAATACTAAACTAGTTAACCACATGTTGCTTCCTTAAACCATGGATCTATATAATGCTTGTGCGCCAAGATTATACTTGGTGAACGGATTATCAGTCAGTATATCATATTCATAAATTGTGCTTCAAGAAAGAGAAATAGTGAATCACACCATTTCAATTTTGCTTCAAGCAAAAGCCATGCGGAAAAGTAATCATTTTCTTTTAAAGAATTTATTTAAATTATCTACACAAATATCAGATTTGCATATCTCCAAACTGCATGGAACCGTTAAGGATATGTTATGATATGATACAGTGACATATCATATGCATACATTCATGTACAATGAAATTATAAAATATAAATTGTATATTAATGAATAATTAAGAAGCATAGCGGTTAATTAATTACCACATGAGTGACACCATCGCCCGAGTCTATAACTAATCCAGTCAGCAAACCTGAGACAACCAAAGAAATGTTATGAATGCACAAAATATGCATGCTGATAAAGGAAAAATAAGTTTGCCAAGACACCTAGTTATAAAGGAAGCGCAAATTAGCCCTATTTCAAAGCCTTGTAAATTAGGATATATATGATGTCGCCGCATATGGTTAATAAAATAAAGTGGCATGCTAACTTATGCCCTAAGGGCTTATAAAAAGGAATTAAGAAATAAATTTTGTATTGAAAAGAAGAATGTTTAAACTTTTAAAACATTGAATACACAATTTCCAAGAGAATATTTCTATCTTTATCTTCTTAACTTGTGCCTTAAGAGCACAAGATAGCATTTCCCTAAAATAAAATCATAATGCATTATAAAATATCAAAGGTTTATAAATATGGTATAATTAGAGTTGGTAGTTTGAAAGAATGAGTAACAGCAATTATGGGGTGCAAACTAATTAGGATGAGGTGAAAAAACAACAAAACATCAACCTTCACTCATCTCTATAAGCACCTTGAGCATATAATGTTAGAACAGCTTGGATTTGGATAAACACTCCAGCAAAGTTGTACTTCTCAAACATTGTCTCCACCTGCCAGGTCAAATCACAAACAATTAATATGCAAAAAAAAAATTAAAAAAAAATAGCAAAAGGTAGAACACAATTGGCCCACAAACCATTTTTTCACGATTCTTTGAGGGATTAAGAGGCGGATCAGTGAGTAGAATCTTACAGTCTTGTGGGTTAATCTGTCAAGTAAAATCGTGTACCAGAGTTAGCTACGAAATCAAACAGTCACAGTTGAAAGAACAATGAGAAAGAAGCACCAGAAGGTTACTTTTAATTCGTTGTAAAATGCATGATCCCACACATGACACATGTCATCCCAGTTTTGGACGATTCCATTGTTCACAGGATAAGATATATCAAGCTGATGCCGCAGGTCTGCACATCCTTCGCCAACAACAATATCCTAAATAGAACATAATTTAAATAGTAAATAAATAATAAATCTCACAAAGACCCGAGCAACATCTTAAAAACGGGTAATTAAGTGTATATGTGATTGTTTATGATGTCTATGCTTAAGGCCTAATTCAACAATGCAAAACCGACAAGTAAGACAAAAACAACCTAAGCAAAGCATTATAAACACTACCTAGGACATATCTATAGGTGATATTTTCAACACACTCCCTTAAGTTAAGAAAAGGACATTTGAATTCTAAAGTGTGGATTACTGGGGGTGAAGTAATGGGGATACATTCTGATAGGGAAGTGCATTTATCTGCAGGCCCAAACGTGAGGCCCACTGTGTGGAGGGTCTATAGAGGAAGAATAAGAGAGAAAATGGAAAAGCTGAGCTGGAAGCTTGTGTAACAGAATTGTCAAACGCATGAGCATGAGGTGGTGGTGGTTCCGAATATATGGGAGCAGTAGGGAGTGAGAAGGGTATCAAAAGAATTAGTTACATTTTATATTGGACAGAGAGAATCTCTTTGTAAGGAGCATTGCTCTTGGCAGTTTAGGGATATTTATTCCTAACTGAGTTCATCATTTCATTCAATAAAATACAATCAATTCCCTTCAAATACTTTCCCATTGTTCATTTGCACTTGTAGATTTCTATTACATTCTCACACCCACAAATCGACATTTGGAGCATGGAAAATTGCAGGCAGTGTTTTCGATGGCGGATAATGGAATAAACGAAAGGCCAAAAGTTCGCCACATAAACAAGCAGTTGGCCTATGGTGGGCATTCCTTCGCAAACTATCCATGGCAGTTTTCAAAAATTCCACCACGCCATTCCGCCATGCTGCCATTTAACAATACTGCGCGCAGGTGGAAAATTCTTGGCCTAATAAAAGATATGAAATAGGCTCTAATATCATCTAAGAATTTGAAATTAGGATTTAACTAAACCCCAAAAGCCGACATTTTAAATGTGGACAAATGCGCGTAGAAAACATGCTGCATCCCAACAAAGCTGATGCTGTTATATCCATTACTGACAGCAACCTAACCGCAGGCACCGCATACCACAGCCTCAACCTCGAAAACACAGCAGAATAACACAGCAGACATGCTTTTGGATTCCAGTGGCACTCATAGAACAAGCACGCCGGCCCTTGCAACCAACTTAAACACCATCTCCACAACAGAACCTTTACATCCTCCACTACCTCCTCCACTTCACCAATCGAGTTGTTGAAAATTCTGTCGTTTCGGGCCCCTCCAAATACTCCACAGCACCGCATGCCAAATCATCCTCAAACCTTTCCGGATCTTTTTGTTGGTCGAAACTCTATCCCAACAATCCCAAAGAAAGAATAAATTAGGTGGAGTCACATAATGAAAACCCAGCCATCTCTTAACTTCATCCCACACTTCCATAGCAAAAGAATAGTGTAGGAACAAATGGTTGGTCGACTCTAGCACCCCATCACACAGCACACAGTGTAAAGAGCTCTCCGGTGGTAACACTTGCCTATGTGCGAGGTTCGCTTTTGTTGGGATCCTATTATGAATAAAAATAAATCTTTTTTATTTTATTGTCATTCTATTGTCATTCAATAAAAATAATAAACTTCTTCTACACAGAGATCTTGGACCAATAAAAAATCTGGAATAAGCTCTTATATCATCTTACAGTTTAGGCTTAGGGCCTGTTTGGATAAACAGCTTATAGCACAAACATTTATCATGATAAGCGCTTATGTATAAGCTTGCATAAGCTACTTTTATAGAAAAAGATAAAATGATGTTAAATTCTTTTTGTATATGCTATAAGTTGTTTTAATAAGCAACATACGAGAACTTGTGAAAATTGTCATAAGTTGTTTTCATAAATTTTCCCAAACAACAACAACCAAGCCATAAGTTACATGGATCAAATTACGCCATAATGTTCTATCATAAACCATATTTGGATCCAACTCATTAACCTCTTTCCTAATAGTTTCTCGTATAGTTTTCCTAGGTCTTCCTCAACCTCTTCTGATCTGACTCTCCTTCATCTGATCTACTCTTCGAACTGCAACATCTACTACAGTCTCCTTCATAAATTCTCCCAAACAGTCTCACAAAACTTATATCAGTAGATAAGCTCAAATAAGTCAATCCAAATAGTGTCTAACTCATCTCACCAATTAGGAATGGAAAATCACTAATAACTAAAAACATAGTAATCATGTTTGGCATACCTTTAGCTCTTGCTCGGTAAGCGATTCTTCGTAACGGAGCATTGGCCTCCCCACCACACAAGGAAAAACAGAAGTTGGGAAATTCTCACCAGCAAAACCACACTTCACATACTGAATTTGAAATAGAAATAAATTCAATAAATAAAATAATTACATGAAGAAACGTAAAGTGTATCCACGTTAATGAAATGTGTAAAGTTTTATGGTAATTTGAGATTGAAGAGAGAGAGATGTACTCCGGTTCCGTTGTCGCAAACGACGACGTTTTTGCTGTCCATGATGAAGTGCGATCGGTGGATTTGGGTTTCAGTTTGAGTTGGAGCGGAGATGTGATGTAGTAAAGCAGCAAAGCACGAACGGTTGGGTTGGTGGAGAATCCTTGTTAGAACGTCTAGTTAAGTTAGTTTGGTAGAGGTGAATTAGGCGAGAGAAATAGAAGAGAATTGGAGTGTTTCTCCTGTTTGGCAGAGAGAAGAGACAGGTGAGAAAGAGTTTAAACAAGGGAGAGACTTGTTCGGAGTTTTAACTTTCCAATTTTGCCCTTGGAAAATAAGCATGATGAAGACGACGGCTTGCAAGTTGGAACACTAAAGATTAGTGAAATGGTATATCAATTAACAAGCCAAAATTTATTCAATATGTTGATCTTTTAATTTATTCAAACCAAAACTCAAATCAGTTGCAAACTTTAAAGGAGATTAGTCGCTTTAGTCTCTGAATAGGAAATGAGTCGTCATTTTAGTCTTAGAATACAGATAAATTGCAAAATAGTCTTTGAATGTAGACTATTTTAGTCAATTTAGTCTCTGAATGCAGACTTCATTAATCAATTTAGTCCCTAAATGTAGACTTCATTAGTCAATTTAATCTCTGAAATTGACTAACAGAGTCTACATTCAAGGAATATTTTGATGTTTATCTTCATTCAAGGACTCAAGTGACTACTCATTGCCCATTCAGGAACTAAAGTGACTAATTCCCCTATCTTTAATTGAGTTAAATTAATATTAAAACTAATTAAGTTAATTAACTTAATGTAGGTTAGTTAACTTAATGTTCTTTAATATATTTTTGATAAGGGTATTTTTGACCATTCAAAAATAATAACACTTCTCTCTTCTTTATTTCTTCTCTTCTTCTCCTTTACCAATCAATATATCAAGTCTACTCTATTTCTCTCTTTTTACATTCTTTCTCACCTATTTCTTTCTTCTCACAATCAAACACACCGTAAACGACTTCACTACTTTATCGTTTTATTATTTAATGTTTTATTATTTAATACTGCAAAAACATAAAATTAACACTAACTTTTTTTCCTTTTCTTTTTTTGAAATAACACTAACTTTTTTTTCTTTTCTTTTTTTTAAATAACACTAACTTTTTTTTTAAGAACTAACTATTTTTATTTTGGCTATTGGTCGTCTCATGCGCTCTATTCTTTGTAAGAAAATATCATTTTATTGGATTATAAGATTACATAATCCGAACGTCTTTTCTTTTTGATTTATATAGTTTGAAATATGTTTTTATATGAAAAACAATCAGAAAATGTTTATTTCTACAATTTTAAACTTTGTTTTAAGGGACTTTTTTTAGATTACTATAATCGGAGTTATTGAATACTTAATGAATGTCGTTTTCTACTAAGACAATCGAAATTTCTTGTATTGTTTTAAAATGATTGTCATTTTCACTTTTTGGCTTATAATCATTTGTTTTTTTCAATTATGCCCACTAATTATTTTCATTATGCTACTCATAAAACATTATCTTTTACTTTACATTTATGATGATTAGACACACACCAATAATTAATAGGGTTATTTTAGTAAAAATGATAGGTTTTTTTTTACTATTTTATTGCATTTTTTAATATGTGTGCAACAACCATAACCGACACTCATTTTAAAACGGCGGGGGTACTTTAATGTGTTCATTTAAAAAATAAATAAAAGTAAATTGAATGGAGAAGTAATCACATGAATTTGAGATAGTTGGACCAATGTTTATCTATTTTAATTGTGGGACTTGTTAGTTGTTAGAGAGAGAGAGAGAGAGAGAGAGAGAGAGAGAGGAGAGAGAGAGAGAGGGTTCTTATTAGGCTATATAGGTTCAATTTGATTCCTTAATGAAAAATGTTCAATAGTTCTTTTCATTTGATCGTAGACATCTTGAAATACCAAGAAACCCTTTCTCGAATCTTTACTTCGATCGTTGTATTTCGTGAGTTAAGAATTTATATGTCATCAACTTAATTCATGTTTTAGTTTGGTAGTTACAAACTGAACAGAGGGAGTTATGATTTGATTAGTTTGTGGATCAGAGAAAGGCATAATTTACAATACCAAGCACAATATTCATATTTTAAACAACCACTCTTATTTTTAAAAACAATCAATATTCATCACTCATAATTTAACAACAATAATTCAACATAACTAGAGATAAAATAATTGAACAAAAGTTACGCAAATTAACAACATAAACTAAAGTTGTAAGCAACCCGATTAAAACTCTACTGACATTTTTTACAATTGCAATTTGAAAGAATGAACAGACATAACGCTTCTTCTTCATTTACCCTCCAGGAAAACGCACAGTGTACATAAGAATCATCTTTAACGATCTCAAGATAATAAACATAATTCCATTTTGCCATTATTATCATTCAGATCTACGTGTGAAACTTGAATTGCAAGATGAGACGCAAGCTGATTTTCACGAGCTTTATGAAAAATTTGTGACGCCCTAAACTTTAAGACGTTATTTTTATTTTTTTTAAAAGTGAGGTAAATGTTTTTTTACAAAAAATACTTATCTATGTATTTTTATAAATGTCTATGAAAACAATCGGCTGAAAATTCGATTACTATGTTGAGGTTTCCGTTGCATTATTTTTTGAATTTTTGTCTCTTTAAAAATTAAACTTGAATTTGTTCCATGTCAAAAAAAATTAACTTTTGGTCGAAAACCATCTTTTAACGTTCTAACACATGTATTTTTGTAAAAAAAAAAACCGTATAAACATGTATACAAATAATCAAGAAAAAATTCAACTTCTTGGTCACTTTTCTGAATTTTATGCCTACATGGAAAAATATGAGGACAAAAATATGAAGGATCTAATTTTACAAGGACAAAACTTTTGTTATTTTACAAAGTTAATTTGAACATTAACTTTAGTTTAAATATTAGAACTAATATCACTCATACGTCAAGGATTGATGATTGTATATCAATATTAGGACAAAGGTCACATGATGATAAAGAAAACAAATGAAATATGTTACACACGATGAGCATAAATAAAAGTGGAATAAATGCTTTAAGAAAACGAAATATCAAGTGGAATTAAATAAGGGTATATTAGAAATAGTAGTATTAATTAGCTGAAAATCGGTTAAGTTTTGCTTATATTATTGACCAGAATTTGAGGTGATTTTTAACTTATAAATATGACCAAAGGGATAGTTTCCAATAGTATGGTGAGTGTTTTCATAAATCCAACGAAGTACAGACTTGTTTCCAATGCCCATCAACTTTAAATGCTTAGTATGATGTTGTATAAATCACACGTTACATAGCCAAATATGTCAAGTATCACCAACAAAATACAACTCCTTGAAATCTCTTGTTATAATTGCACCACAAAACCCATCATAACTAAATGTGTGAAATACAATAATATAAAAAAAAATTAATCACTTTCTTTTAAATAAATTTGTATTTACAAATACCGATAAAAATAAAAAGAATACATTGAAATATAAATATTAAATAGTCATAACTAATACCAGACGATGACAATCAATTGATAAAGTTATACTTAGAATTGTTGATATCATGTGCATAAGTGATATGAACATACTTCACAACATATTCGTATGATATTTATTCGGGAAAGAGAAAACAATCAAGTTTAAAACTCATAGGTATATAATGTGATATGTGATGAACAAGTATAAGATGCGCGTTCAATGATAGAAGAAAGGAATGAATCAAACAATTTTCAATGACAATTAATAGATAGTAAAAGTCTAAAGACATTGTAGATTATCATAGTAAATGAAACACTAAGGGAAAACGACAACAAACATATATGGTATGTATTCTGCGCATTACAACAAATGTTTAAGATAAATCCTATATTAGGAGGGATTTTGTGCGCTAGTTTAAGATATTGTTGGATTAGGGTTTTTCAATAATTTAAGCATAATAGCTCACATTAAATTATTATAGATTAAAATTAAAATATGATATCATGCATTTGCTATTAGGCAAGACATTGTTGGTTATCAAGGAGTTATTAGTTATTATTTGGGTGGGAGATAAGCAAACTCTCAATGATTTAGTAGGAAACTTTGTCCTGTTTGTCAAGTTCACTTTCAATTATTTTCATTCGGTTACAGCGTTGTCGTTTATCCAATTCAGTTTTTATTATTTTCACTCTGTAACAGTGTTACTGTTTGTAATCATTCTCTGTTCGAGACAATTTCTCCTGAGAATTAATCAATAAACTTGTTTTTGTTACGTAAATTATTTCAATGGATAACAGTTTCAATCAGATACACATGCAGAAAAAAGAAGGAAAATTAACAGTGATTACCTTTAGTCCATCTTTGTTGCCCTTCGAAACAACATATAGATATCGATCATGTATTTCTTTTTCCGAGTTTATTTTGGAAACACACAGAAAACCCAAACGTTTTCAGAAAAGTTAAACACCATGTCCAACAGATAAAAATATATTAAAAAAGTGGTACTCCTCCGTCATAAATTATAAGTCACTTTACAATACCAATTAAACATTGCTTATTTTATTATCATACACTTTGATATTTATTACTCTCTTCATATTCTTTTAATTTCTCTTTCTCATACAAATAATGAAGGATAATTTTGTAAAATAACTTAATTTCTTTTTTTTCATACAAAATTAACTATATTCCTTAATATGTATGAAATTGCCAAAGTGACTTATAATTTGGAACGGAGGTACTATATGCTTGGGTAGTTAACCTTGGTTGCAATATGTATAGAAAAGCTTATCATTTAGCTAAGATGAAAGAGAATCTACAACCATTAGTTTTCAAATAACCAACATATAATATAGGATTCTTGAAGATATTTTTGGCCAATAACAAGAAAGATGAAACAACAAGTTAAAAGGAAACTAATTTGAGATTTTCCCTCATTCTCCTAATGACTATAAAAACAAGACTTAAAACAATTATACAATATACAGTAAGGGCACTTGATAAGTTGTTTTCAATAAATGTTAAAATATAGAAAGAAAAATAACGTGAATAATAGACGTAAGATGCCACCATAACTGACTTCAGTCAGTTTTGTGGCAATTATGATTTATAATATTTTTTTTCTTCCAATTGTGTATGTGTGTTCTTAGTAAAAATAAGTAGGAAAAAGGCAAGACATTGTTGGTTTATCAAAGTGTTATTAGTTATTATTTGGGTGGGAGAGAAGTAAGCTCTCAAAGACTTGGTAGGACACTTTATCATGTTAGTCAAAGTTCAATTTCTATTGTTTTCACTATGTAATAAGGTTACCGTTTGTAATCGTTCTTTGTATGAGACAATTTCTCTAGAGAAATCATCAATAAAGTTGTTTTTATTCCGTAAATTCTTTCAATTGATATCAACTCTATAAGATACACATGCCAAAAAAAGAGGGGGAAAACAATGGTTACCTTCAATCCATCTTTGTTTTTCATCAAAACAAAATACATATAACGATCGTGTATTTCTTTTTCCAATATGAAAATGGGGGACAGTGAAAGAAAACAAATTTACCACCTTTATTTTAGAAACAAAGAAAACTCAAATCATTTTAAAAGTGTCATAATTATTTATTAACAACAATATTCGATTTATTTGTTTATTTTACTACTGGTCTAGTGGCCAACACATAACTCAAATAAACAAACACAGGGATGAAGGAGTGTGGAGACCCAGTATCCCAAACAAAATGTTCTCCCAGCCATAACCAATATATTCAAAACAATCTAGACTCTGGAAATATTTTAATTAAAGCATAACATTATCACAAGAACAAGAACAAGATTTAGACATCTTTAAAATGGTACTCGCCTCATTCTAAATTATATATCACTTTGTAAAAAAAATTGTCTAAAATTATAACTTATTTTACAATACCAATGAAACATTAATTTTTTTTCTATCACACTCTTGACTATTTATTACTTGTTCATACAATTAATGAAAGATAATTTTGTAAAATATCTCATAATTTTTCTTTATCATACAAAGTTAACTGCATTTCATAAAGTGTGAAATTGGCAAATTGGTTTGTAATTTAGGACGGAGGTGATATATGCTTTGGTAAGTAATATTGCTTGCAATAAGGTTCTATAAGGCACTTTTAGGCAACATCATTCAATACCACAAACCGTTTCATCTTAATACCAAAATCAACAACAAATAGCGAAAGAATTATTGCAACATGCTATTAATTACGAAAAAAATATATCACATTAGAAAGAAAAAATTCACATCTTTTTACAAAACAAATGAACTATTTGGAAAAATAGCTAGGCTATTACACAACAAAATTTAATATGCAAATTAAAATTAAATTATTATTCTTTTGGGTTAAACTCAATGCAAAAAATACAAAATTTAAGTCGAACAATATCTAGCTGATTCTCATCGCCACAAAAAACAACAGACTAATCAACTTGTGTTGCATAATACAAACTCAGTTAAAAAAACAACAAATCAAACAAATTTCAATACAAGTATGTTGCATACAATTTTTTTTTTATTTTTTATGTTATAGTTAATAAAGATGTGATATGTGATGAACAAGTATAAGATGTGCGTTCAATGGTAAAAGAAAACAATGAATCAAAGAATTTTCAATGGTAACTAATAGACAGTAAAAATTTAAAGATATTGTAGATTATCATCGTAAATGAAACACTAAGGGAAAAATGACAATAAACATATATGGTTTGTATTATGTACATGACAATGACACACTAAAAAAATGCAATTGATTGCAATCGAAAGCAAATAATTAAGCAAAACTAATGAAAAGCAAGTGCATGCATGAGGAAACAAATATTGTGCATTGGAAGAAAAAAAAAATCAGAAAGCGAGTGCAAAAAGGAAATAAAAAAGCAATTGCATAAAGAAAAAAACAAGTGCATGAAGAGAAAAAATGACATCAAAAGAACAAAATCAAGAGGCAGCATGTGATGGGATGAAATAAAGATGCACCATGAAACTAAGAGGCAACGTGGAAATAAAAAAAGACGATGTATCTCTATACAGTATACAACGAAACAAAGACAAGAAAACACAAGACATATGAAAAGAAACATGTGAATTTATTAAAGCATAGTAATTTGCAACAATGAAGGCATATGGAAAGAACGAAATCAACCATTGCATACAATAAACAACGATGCAGAAGAAACAAAAAAAGACATCACAATAAAATCTAACCTTTCAAACTTTCTGATAAACTTGTTGCAGATATGACGATATCAAATGCCATGTCAGATGAAGAAATGGCAAACATGTTGAAATGTTGAAGAATTGTAAACCGTGACGAATTTGCAATCAAACACAATTTTTGAACGAAGTATGCTTATAAAAGATGAGGGAAGAGGGAAGAACACATGATGTAGATATTGAAGGAAACATATGAAAAGAAGCATATGAATTTGTAACTATGGAAGATGAGTTAGATAGGTTTACAATATCTACAAATACATTCACACAATTCAACTTACAAAATAAGTAATTAAGACTTTTAATGGTGTTTACTGTTTAGAGTGACAGTTGTCATTAAGTGATTAATACATTAGATGTTTAAGATAGGTCCCGTATTAGGAGGGACTTTGGGTGCTAGTTTAAGATACATTGTTGGATCAGGGTTTTTCAATAATTTAAGTATATTAGCCTACATTAAATTATTATAGATTATAATTAAAATATGATATCATGTATAGCCACACTCTCTAAAATGCCACGTTAAATATTAAAAGGGAATTTAATATCATTAGTTTATTAGTTCATTAATGTATCTTAAACATAGATTAAATTACATATTTAAATAAGTTTATACGAAATAGGATTGTAAATAGGTGCATGTCCTACTGGATTTTCAAAGGTCAGACTCATAACTAAAATATAAGTTTAAGACATGTTACATTCAAGTATTAGGTCTTAATTTTTTTTTTGTATATCATACTTAACCCTTGCAAAGTCTATCTCGGTCTATTTTATTCACAATCCTACCTTTTTTTATTTTATTTTTATAAACAAATGTTATTAATGTGAATAGTTGTGTTAGTTACCGGGATTGAACCGAGACCTCGTACTTTAAACTCTTTTAACGTCCCACAGCTCACCCATGCTTGGAAATACATAGTATGAGAAACTTACACTATACAAAGAACCTTTGAATTGAATGTAAAAACAACCCACCAAACTAGCAGAACTAGTTTGAATCTTGTGTATCCGACCTTTTAAAAGCGTAAAAAATATTTTTTCAATATAATTTTTTTTTGGTTTCCTTAACAAATGTCACAAATGCACTAGTTAGCATGACCCAATCAAATAATAAATAACATATATATTTTTTTATATAAACAATAATTAATAATAATAAGAGACGAATTCTAGAGTGCACAAGTGAGACAGGTCTTGCATCATACACAAATTAATTTTTATCATTGGATCAACAAATCCCATCATTAAAATAAATGAAAATGATGCGATTTATTGATCCAATGATGAAAAAGATACTTGTACATATAGATATTTTATTTATGCATGTTAGACAAAGTCAAGTCGAGGAATGCTAACAACACACATTCTAACACACACTTTTCAACATACTCTCTTTGATTGGTTAAAATTCACATGGGTTCCACCAAATCATGTGGGTCCTATATAAATTTGGTGGGTCCCATGTGAATTTTAACCTATCAAAGAGAGTGTGTTGAAAAGTGTGTATTAGAATGTGTGTTGCTAGCATTTCTCAAGTCATAATAATAAGAAGACTTGTTTATAGGGCCATAACACATTTCAAACAATTATCCACTAAGTTTATTCTGAACTACGTTATTTAAGGCATTTGATGATTTATCGCCTTATTATAAAGATTAAGTTATTTGAACAAATATTTTTTGTACAACTTATGTGATAACCAAAAGCATATAAACAAATATAAGTATTGATACAAAAAACAAAATAAAACAAATATTAAAAACACAATGAAAGTACAAGAGGAGTTCAAAAAATTATTACAAAATGGTTGTACATATATCATTTATCTGCTATACAAACACCGAACTATAAAGGTGTGCAAGAAACCTGGTAATTTGATGAACTGGGCCGAACAAATTTATCTTCAAAAACCAAACCCACTTTCAATTCTAGCCCAAACCCGACCCATAATTCAAAAGCCCACATTTTCATAACCCTTTTAAGTTCACCTCACAAACACCTAGGGTTTCCCCACTGCACATTCTCTACTTCTTCCGCCTCTTTCATCAAACAACACCAACAATGGTAACCCTAATCTGAAACATAGATCTTCATAATTTTAGCTTATAGCTTATTCTAAAACGCGATTATGTTAATTTTTACAGGCACCAAAGCGCGGTGGAAAAGCACCAGTTGCAGCTGCTAAGAAGAATACCGCATTGAAAGTGGTGAACCCACTTTTCGAGAAGAGGCCAAAGCAATTTGGGATCGGTGGTGCTTTGCCACCAAAGAGAGATTTGACAAGGTTTGTGAAATGGCCAAAAACAGTTCAGATTCAGAGGAAGAAGAGGATCCTTAAGCAGAGGTTGAAGGTTCCACCTGCTCTTAACCAGTTCACTAAGACACTCGATAAAAATCTTGGTAATTATTGTTAACTAGCTCATTTTTGTTTTAATAAAATGGCGATTGTGATTTTAGATTTGGTTTTATTTTGGGGTTTATGTGTAATGCTTTAATGGGTTGTTATCAAAATCTGTGTTTAATTGAGATTGAGATATTGATGTTTCATTTTAATGTTTTTGTTGATTCATTTGTTTTGGTTTGGTGTTTCTGTGAAATGTTTGGTCAATAATTTTTGTGTAATCGACATATTTTAGTTTAATATTTTGTTGTTGCTTATTAATTGATTTGTTGTTATTGTTTTAAATAAGGTTGTGCATTCTGGCGTTTTGGTATTGTATGATTTGTTGTTTGTAAACATGTATGTAAATTTTGAATTTGATTGTGTTTAGTTGTAATTTGTTTATTGTGTTGAGTGCTTGGAAATGGTACATGCTATGTGCAATGGGGGAAGCTTGAGAGATGTTATTTAATTGATATGGGCTTGCTGAAATTGTAACTATGATTTTAAATTTAGTTTTGATTTGGTATTAATGTGAAATGGTTTGACGGGTGGTTATTAAAATTTGGGTAACTATGATTTTCATCTTGTTGTTTTTGTAAGATACTGTTGTTTTTTGTTGTGTTTTTTTTTTTTAAGAATGTTCCAAGTTTCATTTTGTTGTTTGTTGTTGTTAAGGTTGTGCTCTCTGACTGTTTGATATTGTATTTGACTCTTGATTGTGTTTTGATCTAATTTGTATATTTTATTGATTGCTTGGAAATAGAATGTGATAGTTTGGTGTAATTGAGGAAGGTTGAGAGAGGTGTTTAAATTGCTTTGGAACATGCTGGTATACAATATGTTATATGTTACATGATGTGATGACTATCGTGTTTGTGATGTCCGTCTTTTGTTTTGTGATTGTTCTGTTGTTTTGACAATGACTATCGAAGGTTCTGTATGGAGTGTTTTGTGATTGTTGTATTCTTTTTTACTATGACTAGTTATTGTTGGATTGTTGAAAACATGATTATTGGTTGTGAATAGTAATTGCTTCTAGTTTGTGCTCATTGATTTGATATGTCTTATGCAGCAACAAACCTTTTCAAGATGCTCCTCAAGTACAGGCCTGAGGACAAAGCTGAAAAGAAGGACCGTCTTTTGAAAAGGGCCCAGGCCGAATCTGAGGGCAAAACAGTTGAGACAAAGAAGCCTATTAATGTGAAATACGGTCTCAACCACGTTACCTATCTTATCGAGCAGGTACCGTGCCTTTTGCTTATATGAACAAGTATCCATACTCTCATACTCGTACATCTTACTCTAGTGATTTCTTAGTAACAGTAACTTGTGGCTTTTTCAGAACAAGGCACAGCTTGTTGTGATTGCTCACGACGTCGACCCAATCGAGCTAGTTGTCTGGCTTCCAGCTTTGTGCAGGAAGATGGAAATTCCCTACTGCATCGTCAAGGGCAAAGCACGCTTGGGAACAGTAAGTATCGTCAAATAGTTCCATTGAAATTTCACCTGTGAATTTATAATTTGTGACTAATTTAGTCAATGTGTATTTTGCAGATTGTTCACAAGAAAACTGCTTCCGTTTTGTGCTTGACAACCGTCAAGAACGAAGACAAAATGGAATTCAGCAGAATCCTAGAAGCCATCAAGGTAGTTCAAACTTGCAATTTGATTGTTCATTTTTTGTTTTACATACTCTGATAGTTCAATAAAACTAACCTTCTCTGTTCGTTTTTTACCTTCTATTTTTCAGGCCAATTTTAATGACAAGTTCGAGGAAAACAGGAAGAAGTGGGGTGGTGGTATTATGGGTTCCAAATCTCAAGCAAAAACCAAAGCCAAAGAAAGACTCATTGCCAAGGAAGCTGCTCAGAGAATGACCTAGAAGTTCCATCTGCTTTGGTTATTTTTAGAACTTTGAGGTTGTTATTGTCCTATATTTTTGGTGGAGGTTTTAAACAAGTAAAATGTGCGATTTTCCTTTCATTCTGTTAGCTTGTAATTCACAATCAATGGTTTCAATACCTGCACTTTTGCTGATTTATTTCAGTAGTTATTTTAGACTTAAAAATCGAATATGTTTGCGTTATAAAGTACTCTTTCATCTTTCTAATTTACTGTTTTATTTATGCTTACATGTTTGTTTTAACATTTTCAATTAACCTTCATTTGCTGACTTATAAAACTGTTTCTTATTTTATTTCAACCATGTTTCTGATTTTTATTATCAACATTCTAAGAGGCTATCGTCTGTGAATATTCATAGTTGTCATCATAACACTTTTTTCTAAACATACACTCGTGTAGATGTCTTTTAATTGAAGGTGTTTTTTTAGGTGTTACTATTAAAGGTGTTTTTGTTCCAAGGTTGAATGACAGTTTATAAACTTGGGATAATGTCAGGTAGTCAATTGTAAATATTTCCTTTTCTATGGATCAACCGTGAATTGTTCTCTTGTTTTTAGGTAATGTGTTGTGATGCCTCATTATTTTACAAACAAATTTACACAATTTGTCCTCTAGAAAACAGTTCAGTCTTAAACTGTTATTATGATGAATCATCATTTTAATCCCACTGCAAGGGTATAATGGTCTTTTACTAATGTGGGAGAGCAATTGGGTATTTAAGAAAAGCAATTTTCTTTTGACAATATCTCTCCTAATGATATCAAGTGCCTCTTGCCACCAAACTAAATCAGATAACTCTAGCCCTATGTTAGCCAAATCATCAATACAAAAGTTGCCTCCCTGGATATGAGTCATTATGAAATTCATTCTCTTTGTCACCTCTAAGCAAAATTTACCCACCCGTTCCTTATTGTCCAAGGAATCATGAGTTTTTGAAAGCTATCATAAGCACCATAGAGTCAGTTTCAAGCCAAACATTTTGCCAATTTCTCTGCTTTGCAATTTGAATAGCCAGTAGCATGTATTTCTGCTATAAAAGCTGAATCAGTAGCCACATTCTGAGCAAAACATCCAATATTTACGCCATGTGAGTTCCTAAAGATGCCTCCACAAGCTGCCTTTAAAGGATTTTTAACCACAACACCAGAAGCGTTAACTTTCGTCCAGTTAATGATAGGAGGATGCCAAATCATTTCTTTGATGATTGGAGACTTTGGAGGATGTATGTTAATCTTTAGTGACTTTAAAATAACAAATTATGTCATATTCACAGCAGCAATTTTTGTTGTTTTGTTTCCAGAAAGAGCAGTGTTTGAGATTATGAGATTGATACTGATTTCCATATGATCTTATTGTTAAATCTAGTTTGGTTCTTGTCTACCATTATCTGATATCATTTTGGAGGTTGGTTAAGCAAGCAATGACTACTTTACATTGAGGAGTCCAAATGGTAGTAGCTGCGCATAGCACCATACCATTAGGCTCACCAGTACTCTTTCTCACAATAATCTAAGAGTGCTACTTTTCCCACCCTATGTCTTTCCTCGTGCGTCTTATTTTTTTTTCTTTCAAAAATACCCCTAGTCCTGAATAGATAATCCAAACACATTCCGGAAAAAAAATTCCGGACAAATTCATGGATCTTGCCACTTAAACCACCCTGATGGATGTTGATGCAAAGGTTGAATGAATGGATTCAGATTACATAATCTGGAAAGTTCTAACGATTTTCGGATTGTGTAATCCGAACAGTGTAAAGCACCCCGTTGAAAGTCAACAAATGGGGTGAGAAATGTTGTTTCCGGATTACATATTCCGGAACGTGAAATATTCCGGATTATGTAATCCGAACTGCATCAGCACAGAGGCAGAAGCCATCTGTTTTGGCTGAGCCTCTGTTTTAAAGCATGTAGTCCAAAACTTTGTCCTTTGACCAGTTGTTCAAACAGGAAATTCAACTTATAACATAACAATTAATGACACAATATAATTTTCAAACATTCAAACATTAATAAACATAAAAATACAAATTTATCCAAGTGTTACATAATTAAAAATCATCCAAAATGTTCAAACATAAACATGAAATACAATACAATCAACCCCTTGTCACTACACCGCCACCACCCTTGCCACCACCTCTGTCACCTCTGGCACCCTCAGTAGCTCCCCGGCGACGGTAAACCTTCCCATCATGCACATCTTTCAATACCTCCTCCAAATGTTGCCATTCCTCAGACCCTCGCAGAACCACACAACTGGCCATCACATCATAGACACGGTCTCTGATACGGCTCATCCTTCCGCTAAGTTGTAAGTACCCATGCTTTCCATCCTCCAAAGCAGTAAGCGCATCAAGGACCTCACGCTCCGGTGGCCTCGGCACCGGAACCGGGATATCAGGAAGAATCATGCGTGGATGAGAATGGAGATAAAACCACTCGATGTATCCATCTACTGTCTCCACGCCATGAACTGCACGCTGCCCCAACTGCTCAGGTGTCAGCAGGATGTCTCGGTCTGGTCTGAACCCTCCCAAACTGACGAAGAACCCGCTCCGGCAGATATCTCACCATGCGGTCTCCGTATCTCAGCCATCCAGAGTAAAGGCTGACCTGCTCAAACTGACGTGCCTCACAGTTGTCTCCATATGGGGCTATGACAACGCCGCTCAAATTCAGCTTATCCAGATGGTTTCTGTAGCTGTCTGGTGTGCCTAAACCAGACAGTTGTACAAAAAGCATCGCACGTGGATCTCGATGCTCTCGATATCTTGCCCAGACATCCTTGCTTCCCATACCTTGGAAGTGCTGATACACCCAAGCCTACAACAATGACAACCATA
>Ga0228711_1005546_pt1 | contig 19176 bp, 14 predicted proteins | sample MedpolnodulmetaG_2_FD_177996 | JGI IMG/M metagenome (GOLD analysis project Ga0228711, IMG submission 177996) | Root nodule microbial communities from Medicago polymorpha collected in Santa Monica, California, United States - brown nodules | ecosystem: Host-associated > Plants > Roots > Nodule...
ATCTGGGTAACCGTTGTGACTAGTCCCTTTCAAGGGAAACTTGGTGAGGAAGTAGCCTAATCGTGTCACGATTTCCCAAATCGTGCCACGATTTTCCATCTCATGGATCCTTGTTCCCTGCCAACAAAATCGTGCCACGGTGCCTCAAATCATGCCGCGATTTTAGGTTTCCTGCAAATCCAATTTGAAGCCAATATACAACACACGATTTCTATGATGATGCTTCAAATTTGAAAATAGAAAGAGAACAATACAATGAACAGAAAAAGAGTCATCGAATATATAACAAATTTCTATGATGATGCTTCAAATTTGAAAATAAAAAGAGAACAGTACAAAGGACAGAAAAAAAGTCATCAAATATAAAACAATACACGAAAATCTCACCAAATAGGAAAAACATGATGGCAATTATGTTCCTCTGCTTGAAATTTTGATAAAACTGGAGTATAAATCCATACCATATGAAGATCTCTCAATATATCGGTTGTCTTAACAATCTTGTTACGTTGTATTTTTAGCCTAACCAAGTTGAAGTATCATACTCAATATCTGCATCTGAATGAACTACATGTGCATGATGTAATAAAACCAAAATCATCATATGACAAAATATTCAAGTAGAAAGGGAAAAATAAACCATCAAAAATAGAACTAGCAAAAAGAAGGTTGAATTGATCTGGTAGAGACTTCACTCTTTGAAATCATCTTAGGCAGAAAATTATCGAATATTAATTGTGTTTCTTTCTTGGCTCTTGATGCAGTCCCTATCCATATATATGGTGGGCGGCGACGCCTTCCAACAACGCATCAATTTCCACAATGATCTCATGTTCATGGCGCCAATATTGTGAAAAACTGTTTCAAACCAATGTAGTATTACTATAGTGGTGTTCCGCAACCAATAACTGAGTTATCAACGAAAACTTTCTGTTCCATTTCATTTTTTTGGTTTCCCCTCAAATAAATCAAACATATCATATGTTATTCCAAGTTATAGTTGGATATTCAATTATGACTTGGTGCTATTTTTTCTAGTGATCCTTCACCAACGAGTTGTTTTATTTTTACAAAATTTCAGTATTTGCTATAAAAGTAAAGTTTAAAGAGTACCCTCAATTCTATGCTCTTACACTAATCAACAAGAAACATTGCATACCGAATGGTAAATAGGGCAAAAAGCTATAACAAACTAAATATTACACTAGTCCAAAGATTAATATAATGCTGCTCATAATTCATATGAAATATAGTTGCTTACAATAACAAAGCAATGAAATAACATAGCCCGAATAAAAGTTTAACTAAACATAACATCACAAACAATTCATGAAATCCTCTTTCTTCAAATGAAACTTTAAACACAAATTTTTCCTCATCAATCAACTCAAAGTAACAACTGTCTTTAATGTCCAATTTGCATCCTTTCTTTCTTAATCTTTCTCCAACTTGCATACAATCTACTGCCTCTAGCATAATACATCACTTTCAACTCCATTAAGTTTCCACGACATTCTATATGCCTACTCAAAAAAAATCATCAGGTACAAACTGAAAATACAAAAAAATAATGTCACTTACTATATATATATAGTTCTATATATTATCTATCTATATATCATCCATGCATCCATCTATATCTATCTATCAATCTATATACCTAATAGCTAATCATACCGCGTATGAGGAATTCTCAAAGAGCTCAAATGTGTTATGTTCCCTCACATTAGAAACTTCTAAATCTGTGGAATAGATCTTTTTTTATATCCTAGTCAGTGATAAAAGAGATTAAGAAGTTAGTGAAAAACTGATTAATAAATGTTAATCAAATATCAATAACCAAAAAACCACAAATTTTAATAACAAAAAGAAACAAACAAATAATGAAGAAAGAAAGTAACCTTGCAATTTTTTAGGGCTTGGTTCCTCTCTAGCTCGGGAAATAGAAATATTAAAAGAAAGAGGCTCAGATTGAGTCATCGTAAATTTACACACATCACCGACTCGCAAGTTATTTTACTTGGTAAATAAATTCCAACCAGCATTCACAATAGAACTTTTATTTGCATAATCAAATTTCACATTCACCTTCCAAGTTCTATCGTTACCAACGCTTATCCTTGCAATCCCTTCGAACTCGTTCAAGTATTGTCTTGAAAACTTACTTGGTATCCTCTGTATCAATTCATGGTTTATTAGAGATATTAATTAAAACCAAAATAGTAGACATTTTCAAAAGTAAACTTACAAATAATTTTCCTTGGGCATAAAATTGTGTCAATTTAAGTTCAAAACTTGGATTCTTATTGTTGGATTTCTTATTATTTGCTTCAGTTATTGAACTTCTCTTAGCTTTCTTAGTCATGCCTCCTTTGTTAATACCTGCAAAATTAAGGTATATTCTCATCATTTGCAAGCCACACATTTCAGCTTTACAGATTTACAAACCAAACGTTTTCTATTTATTTATCATAAGAAAAATTATTCATTTAATAATCTATAAAAAGTTGTAGTAGAAGCTGTTAAAAACAGTTTAATCTTAATTTATTCAATTTCTTGTTGTATTTTGTCTTTTTTTATTATAAAAAACTTGACAAAGGAAAAAGCTCTAACTAAGTGAGGAAAAACACCTAAAATAAATAGTAATTTTTAAACATTTTTGGTAAAAACAGGTAATAAACAACCTGTAATCGAAACAAAGTTGAAAAAGTAAAGGAGAAATATGTATTTAAAAAGGTAATTATAAAATACATAAATAAAGTAGGTTCAAGACTAAAACCATGTACTTTTGCATTTTGTATGGAGTAAAAATATAATAGAAGGATTCAAATTAAAATTGAGATAATCAAAGGGTCTAATTAAAAACATATTTTTCCTACAAATAGATAAATAAATCAAATGATGCAGATGAACTTGCCTGAGTTGTTGGGTTGAATTCATATTAACTTTTCTCTTTCCAATGTTCGTCTTTTGAGGTGCAGCAGCAGGAGTAGCAATATCATTCGGAATCTCAACACAATCATCATAATCACTTCTTCTTGTTTACAAATCTGGTTAGAATGTTGCTCATCGTTGCATTTCATACTTGAATAGTCGATTTCTAATTTACTATCATCTAATATAATGACATCAAAATCTGACCCTCCCTTGTATTAAAAAACTAAAAGATCTCCACATCTAAGCGACCGTGCAAATTTTTCCAATTCATAAGCCAAATATCATCACCACGTTGTACCCAAAACATTTTGCACTCAGACTCATTTGGAAGTCTAAGGGATATTGGATTTGATACATCTTTCCAATATCTCTCTACAAAATTCCTTGGTATCATCTGCATGCACATTTTTTAAAAACCAATTAGTTTCAACTTATCTTAAACTCGTTATGAAGATTATGTATAGCAAATCATAAATGCTTGTTTGTTTTTAGTGACAAAATTTTTGGTGGAAAAATGGTTCTTCTTTTACAAGCAAACTTCATTCAATATTGAAAATCAAGGTCAATACACCAACAGGTTGAAGCAAAATATGTTTGAATCTTGGGACACTCCACATTCACATTTTAAGTCTATCACAAACAAATACCTAAGCAAGCTAGATATTGTTGTGTACAAGTGTGAGTTATATGTTCCAGTGTGAGCTATATGTCCCACATAGGATAAAAAAGTAAAGGTTGAACATCTTATAAGTAAGAGGACCCATAAACTCATTGCCTTAAGGTTTTGGGTAAGAGTGTGGTGTCTCTCTTGCTTGTGCGGTTGTTGTAGCCTTGATCTGTGGACGGTCCCCCAAGCTCCCCCAGTGAACCAACAGATATGTGATCTCAAATTAGTTCTCGATCCATGAATGAAATTGAAAATCTAAAAAATAATGAGATCCATTTGAAATAATAGAGCCAGCAACATTAAGAATAAAACCTCAATAAAGCAAGAATGGGCAACTAATTATTTTGGCAATGCAAACCAATAACTAATTTTGCAACACAAACTTTCACAAACTAGAAGTAGAAAGGGGAAACAAATTCTAGAAATAGGGGTTTCAACCATGCAAGAACCATCTCCATATCAACATTCCGTCTTCCAAATCCGAATAATTTCCAAACTTCAAGAATAAACCAATTGTATCAAGATGCACAAGGATAGTGTATCAAATAGAGTGTCATGCTAAATGTATCAAGAAAGACATAACAAAACGTCGTACCAGGAAACAATATCATTGATTCAGAACAAAAAAATAAGGTACTAGACTCAGCAAAGAAAGGAGGCAATAGAAACTTGTTCTTAATGTACTTTGGATGCAAAAATCCAACTCGAACTGAAGAAAAAAAAATCGAGATACAGATTTTTCTCGGATGCAATTTAGAGATACCAGAAAGAGCTAACCAAATTACTAAAATGATATACAAATGGTTTAAGTTACTAAAATTATTACACCATGGTTGTTTCTATTACAAATGCCATGAACATGTAATAATGTTCTTTTCACAGGTCAAAAATTTACAAATGGAGATGATATGCAGGGTCAATAATCTTTAAAAATAAGGAAGGCTTAAAATAAATTTTTATATATGGGACCTTTTATTTTTTTCTCATATGAAGCCTTTTTGCTTATAAAATTTAATGAAAAATAGTGTTTTTCCCGGTAGGCCTAAAGCAAAGGCTTTAGTTGCTTTACCCTCGGGTCGGCCCTCATGACGTGTAGTTTTATGAAAACAATAAAATGTTCAATAATGAGAGAATCAACACTTATCCCTAGAAGCTATAAACATGATCCCCTAAAATTTGACTAGATACGTGTTAGTGCTGAATATGTACAATGAAATGATCTAGTGGCTGTATGTGATGATGAAGTTCTTGTTTTAAAATGATATAACAAAGCTTGAGACGGTTAGTTGTCAGGGTTGAAAAAATATATCTAGCTTTGTTTGGTAAGGAAATAAAAGAAATGGTGCTTGTTGAGGATGGTATAAAAAAGATTACAATGAATGAATAGAAAAAAAAGAGAAGCTGAGTGTGCTTACTAGCTCTTGGTGTTGCAACTCACGAAGTTGAATAGGTTGGTAGAAATGCATTCCCTTAGCATGACTTCCACGACCATGGTGAATGGTGGTGTGTTGTTGAAAGGACATGTGTTTTGAAGATGATGATGTTTATAATTTGGAATGAAACTAACTTGATATTACAAAAATCTAGTTCTATGGTGAAAGATGTCACTCTTTATATACTATCTCCGTCTCTAAATTTAACACTCTTTTGAGTTTTTACTTTGCTCCTTTTTATAAGACTCGTTTCATATTTCAAAGTGTATTATTTTTTTCTTTACTAATATATGCTCTTATTTATGTTACATATTTTTCTACAATATGTCATAAATAATATACGAACACATTAAACTAATTCTCTCTTCTAACAGGTAAACTTGCATTGTAAAACAATAGCAATCTGTGTTTTCCAATAAAGCAGCACACTATCTAGATGCATTTTAAAAAAGATCTGTGTTTTATCGTACAAGAAGTTACACATAACAAACACAACTTCTCACCATGTGGATGAGACCATGGACTCCATATTTATTGTATTCCACTTTGTATTATATGTCTTATATGTGAAAATGGCAATTGGTTATTTTGACTTAATTTGTACAATTTTGAAATGCACTTTGAAGTTAAAATTCGAAATGTATTCTGCTCAAATTATTTCAAGTTAAAATTCATTTTGAATTCAAAAATATTCTGCTCGAAAATCGTTTTTGCCTCTCAAATAACAAAATCCAAAGATGCATAATTTGTGTAGTTTTTCCTGTATCATGGTGGTCTTTGACACCTCTTTCCTTAGGACCTTTCCTTTCTAGGCATATACCCGATTTTTCTTTTCATAGGTTGTTTACATTGTGACTCTGCTGTATTGGTTCGGGCCTCTCCTGTCTTTTATATTTTAGTGCTTTGATAAAAAATAAAAAATAAAAATCTATATACTTGCAATGGTGCCTTTTGTGGCTTTACACAATGTTTACTAGTGTAGAAGGAGAATGAGTAATGTATACTTCAAATTTTGCTTTTAACTAAGATTGAGAGATAGCTTGCTTCAAATATTTGAAAGCTTGCCGATGATTTAAGAAACCCATAAACCAAAATTCAAAATCATCCACCGTAACAATTTCAATGTACTTTTGAGTAGGCTTCTTCACATGTTCACTTTGATTAACAAACCTTATCTTGCCAAGTGGAATAATCACCTACAAGGATAGATAAATTACAATTTTTATGAGATTAAAAAACATATGAAGTAAAAAAGATTTAGTATCTTAGAGGCTAATAATGACCTGCATGGATTGACGGTGAGTTTGGGAAAATCACGATTAATTCAAGTTCACCGCCAATCCAAACATGTACTTAAAGGCTATTTTTGTACAAATCAATATGTCTTATTACCTTGTAGTGTGTTCTAATAAAGTGGCCTTTTGGAGAAGAGATTTTAATTGATCTCTCACTACAAAATGCAATTTTATTAGTTGATATGAAGAGTAGGCCTGCTAGAGGACCAGATGTTGTTGATAGATAACATTGAGATGCTTTAAGTAGCCTCTCTCCATCTTTTACACTAAATAGTTGCATGAACACCTTTTCCACTCCACCAACTTGAAGAATTCTGGCTCCTAAGCTCAACTTTCCTTTCACTGTATCAGCTATGTTTGGCCCAAGTTTCACTACATTTAAAAAAAAACATTATAAGCAAGGTCTCGATTCTAGACTAGAATCCTTTGACTCGTATCTCATCGGCAATGTTTCGGGTTTAAGCCCTTTAGATGAAAAAAAGTGTCTAGGAGGAGAGACCCCACTAAAAATGGTCAGCTAAATTCCTCGGTAGTCATAGGCAACATCGGTGGATAAATCAAATTAGGGATAAAAAAAAGTTACAAATTTATTGTGTCTTATATTATTGAGAAATACTAATATACAAGTTCTAAAATTTAGTAAATTAGACATGTGCATACTAATTATATTAATATAAGGCTTCGATGAGTATATGTATATACCATGTTCTTTAAGTCCAGTTGCAAAATTGTCAGCTTTTCTCCCAAGATTGTTCATCCTAGTGAGAACTGAATTTGCTGTGCCTGAAGAGAAAAAGTTGTTTGAAGAATTAGTTTGTGTAAAATATGAACTCTGATTTATTCAATGAGGGAATTTCCCTTCATGCATGTATTTTGTCAATACAACAATAACAACATTGTTAATACAACAATGAAGATTAAATTTAAAATAAATTAAATGTTGCCTTACTTTGATTTGAATTTGTGCTTGACTTATTGTAGTGGTTGGACTTGGAAGGTTGTGTCAAGTATCTATTTGATGAATTATCACCCAAGTATGTTGCTGAGGCAAATGGAAATCCTATTGATAGCTCTTGAAGAAAATAGACCATCCTAACCAATAATCTTCTTCTTCAAAATCTTTGATGATTTGCTTAGCTTGATGAAACTTCATGATTTTAAGGGTATATATAGCAATGAAATTAAACATATATAGGTGTGTATTGATTGACTCTTTTTGGACGACTGATTTGTATGTCATCAATCATGAGGAATAAAGGTAGGTGGTTGGAGATAGCTTGTTTGATAGTTTTCATTAATAAAAGCAAATGTTTTGTAAAGGTGTTCATCATAATTAATAAAATGCTTTAAAATAATCCTAATTAATAAAAAAAATTGGAGCATCAATGAAAGTTAGATATCATAATTAATAATTAATAATAAAATATGAAAAGAAAATCTTTTTCAGAGTACCATATTCTCTAGCAAGATGTTGTAGAAGAACAAAATATTTTGGTTAGTTATGAATGAATGTGTATCATTGAGCTTTATGAGTTGGCAAAATTAGCTTTTGATGCAAGACTAAATTTTCTTGAAATAAATAAAATGTGCAAACCGCTGCTAAACCAGGAGTTTTCAAGTATGAAATTAAAAGTAATAAATCTCAAAGGAAACCTTTTAATCTTCCTTCATTAAAACCTTTCACTAAGTAATGTATGCACTTTTTTTTTTGAAGCTAAGTAATGTCTGCACTTAAAGACAAATGTGTGTGCGGTGGAAATATAGCATGAATTATTTTGATTTATTATATATTGTATTTCAATTTTTTCTTGATTTTGATGAAAGTAGTGGAAACAGTGGACAACAACAAAGGAAACATTATAATATGATGATAGAAGTGTGGTTCAACATATAGTTACATTCCTTCAAAAAAAAACATATAGTTACATATGAATAGTATTTTACTATTTTTTATTTTAATTTAACTTTTTTCTTGTTTTTACAACAACAGTAATAATTCACTAAAAGAAATAAGTTTTTTGATAAATTATATTAACGTACTCGTACCTTCGTTTTTTAAACTTTACCGTATTTTGCATTCTTACCATTACCTGTGACAGATACCTTATTTGGACCACCTCAACTTCATTAAGGATATTTTGCACATTTTTCTGAGCATCGTCCTTAAAATGTCTCCAGACTCCTTAGCACTTGAAGTGATATCATGTTGAACATTTTCCACTTCATGCTTATTATTATTGGAGACAAGAGAGGATAAAAACAAACAAAAATTCTTATCTCTAGTTAAACCACAGCACAACTTTTTGTTTCTCGTACAAGTTGTCTAAAATATCAAAATAATAATTTTTGTGAATTCGTATAAGGCCAAAAATTATTCAATACCATAAAAGTTTGTCTTGTGTTGCGTAGCTCTTTTTTGTGTTGTTTTGTTTAGTACTTACTGGTTAGCAAATCAAACGCACTCTATTGTTAGACATATCTAACATGCATCATGTGGAACTTGTAGCACAATCATGCAAATTAGCAGCCTGCTTAGAAGGAATTCCAAGAGTATTTTCCAAAATTGGCACTCAATTTCAACAAATTAAAAGGAGTATTTTCTGCTCCTGAGATATCATAGACAACCTGCTCAATGTCATCAACTGATTGTAAGACATGATAAATATTGATGTCGAGATAACCCTAGGAAGTATGGTCAGTACTGACATTCTCTCAAGTCTCAAGCAAAGTAGTAAGAAGTTTCTTGAAGTCCGCATCCCTACAGATTTACAAATCGGTAAAGGAAATAACAATTTTTTCTTCCATTACAAAATAATCAACTTCTAACACTTAGAAGACATAAAAGTAGACTACTCAACCAATGAGTTGCAAACATGTGTTATGAGAAATTAGCGTGCGTTCATGCTTTGAATAATAACAATTGATCACTTAAGAAATTAGGGTTCATTGTTAAAAACAATGGATTTTGAGCCAATGGACAAGACTTATCTCAACTGATTATTTAACGTATCTCTTATTCCTTAAAGTTAACCCGAACGCAAAATGTTGCCCTAGATTTAACCTAACTTCAATGATTAATTTTACTGTATTACCCTTATTTAATTAACCCTATTTAATTTAATCAAAATGTTATTTTCAAATACTTCTGAAATATCTTATCTCTTATTCCTTAAAGTTAACCCGAATGCAAAATGTTGTCCTAGATTTAACCTAACTTCAATAATTAATTTTACTGTATAACCCCTATTTAATTAACCCTATTTAATTTAATCAAAATGTTATTTTCAAATACTTCTGAAATATCTTATCTCTTATTCCTTAAAGTTAACCCGGACGCAAAATGTTGTCCTAGATTTAACCTAACTTCAATGATTAATTTTACTGTATTACCCCTATTTAATTAACCCTATTTAATTTAATCAAAATGTTATTTTCAAATACTTCTGAAATCAAAAGCAACAGATCACTCCTAAATCTAATCCAATCCTATTTTCACACCTATTTTTTTGAAATAAGAGATCGCTCCTATTTTGTTAACAGATCGCTCCTATTTTTTTGAAAAAACAGATCGCTCGTATTAATCCAATCCTTGCTTAACAAATTATCCTTTATATTATGCATATATTCAAACAAATGTGATTTATGAGAATTGAACATTGGATCTCTTTCTTACACTCATTTAACGTCTCAACACTTTAGCTATTAGGTAACATTTTATGAGATAGAAAGTTTATTTAATATGTGTTGATTTATAAATAATTTATGCGAATACTAGTACATCAAGCCCGTGCGACGCACGGGTCAAAAGTCTAGTTCATATGAAATTGAATTGGTTTAAAACTTGCAACACGACTCATCACTTAGGGTTTTGCAAGCCGTGACAAAATAGCAAAAGTAGTTACAAATAGATGGCCATACAAAATAAAGGATGTCGCCACCACTCATGGTAGGTCTAGGTAAAATTGATTGTTTTAGCCCTCAGCCAAGTAAAAGAGAGTAACTTAACTTGATCAAGCAACTGATGTAATGACAAGACTTTGATGTTGAAAATCTGATTGTTTCTTTCTTTCCAAATCGTCCAAGCACAAGCGAGCCAAATAAGTTTCAGAAACTGATGAGTTTGTTGAGGAAACCCTCCTAAGTGACCGGACTGGTGAAATGATCATGAGCACAATAAGTATCAACCGAAGAGAGACCAAACTAGCTTTGAATTTGCATCCATAGCTGATCGAAATGACTGCAAGTGATGAGAAGATGATCCGCCGACTCCTAAATCCCGCATCAGCCAACGCAAACGGTTGTTTCTTCTTGAATGATACCCCGTGTAAGAAGGTTATCCTTTGTTGGTAGACGGTTGTGAAAAAGGCACCACACAAATAGAGTAACTTTTAGGGGAACGTGTTTAAACCAAATAGTAGTTGTAGTAAACCTCTCGGTGTTGTGATTGATGTTCTAAACAAATGGTAAACATCACTGACTGAGAAGCATTTGATTGAATTGAGTAACCATATCCAACGGTTATGGGTATCATCCTGCAAAACAACCTTTGATTGTTTAATTTCTATAATCAATACTATTTGGTTAATATGAATTTAAGTAATACAACCACACAAATGAAGGTTTAAAACTATTATCAACAATATCTAATAATACACAAATCAACTTGTAAATTAAACTTAATAAATCTGCAAATAACTAATATACACTTTTGCCCCCAAATGTGCCAAAATTTGATATTTTTATTGCACAAAATTTATTAATACAAGTTCAAAATTATCTAAGTATGAAAATAAGAAATTTTCTTTGATTTTTTTTTTTTTGAATCAGCAAAATTTTATTAAAAACCAGGTCTCTGCACAAGTAGAACAGAGACCGGTGTTACAGAAAGTACAAACTAAAGGCACCGTATGTAGGCGGAACACCCGAAAACAAACACCAACAAAGACATCCCTACGATCAACACCCTTAAAACAACACCGACCAAAATAAACATCACCCCCTAAAATTGACTCCTATACTTACCAACCACTGAATAGACGACATCCATAACACTCGTCGCCACTACTCACCTCAAAAGAACACCCTTGTATAAGAGAAACCATACACAATTTTAAAAGATTGAATTTTTATGAAAGATATTTTATGTTTGAAGAATGCACAAAATTTATTTCGAAGAAAAAAAGATTGTTTCCTAACTATTCAAATTGAAATTTAATTAATCAAGCCAGATATTAAAAGGTAAGTGTAAGACAAAGGACATCATGTGTATACTATACTAGTTTATCCACACCGTCCTCATTCGTCGGCTAATATAATTTCTTCCTTATAATGAACACTACGTGTTTGCTGCAATTTATACAAGATGAAGTTCCATCATCCTATGAAGTATGAACTAAAGACTTAAATCTTTGCCTTAAATTTATCTTTCTAAACGAGAAAAAAAAAAAAACAATTTTACGATCCCACATAAAATTGATCTTCAATTCTTCACCTTGAGATGCTCCACCCACCTTGGTTTTTGGACAATTCAAACCTCTTGAATCTCCCTAATCTTATCTTCAATTTCAATCACAAACTAATAATCTCGAGTAAAAAAAACTCCCAAAACCATTTGAGGTGAAAAGACTTCTCCAAAAAAACAATCGTTTAGTTAAAATTGATCCCCTTGAATCTCCCTCTTGAAGAAAAGGAGGAAGAGGAGATTTGGGCGGCGGTTGGTTTCTTTTTAGATATAGGTTTCTAAAAATTGAAGAAGAATGGACCGGGAATAATCAAAAAATGAGTGATAGAGAGAGAAAGAGTGGCGGCTAACCAAAGGCACACTTAGGGCAACCGCACCGGAACAATTCACCGAGTGAGGTACATAGGGGGAGAAGGGTCCAGCCAGGGGGGTAGAAATTGGAGGGGATATGAGAGATTGATCTGTGGTTAGGTCACGCAGGAGGAAAGCAACGCAGCCGGAGGATTGACGATGGGACAGGTCAAGGGTTTCTGAGCGCCAAGGAGTATCGGTTAAGGACAGAGAGAAGGTTCGGCAATCGCGGGAGTCACGTAAGGTTCATCACAGTTTGTCTAGGTCACGGAGGCAGTGTCTCGCAAAGGTATTAGAAGGTAATCGCGGGGACCTCATTCTTCAAGGCATTCGTCTATTATTAGCAGGAAGGATACTATTGAGATCGCAGAGGTAAGGGAACAGGGTTCAGGCAGCAACAAGGTTTCTTTTTATTTCACAAACATTCTCGAATGTCTTCTAGTGTTTCGTCTGAGGCAGCAGTTCGAAGTTTGCGGCATTATGAGTGATGTGTTTGTTGCAAGACAGCGTAATTCTCGTGGTCAGGTTTATGGATTCGTTAGGTTTTCAAATGTGAAGAATGCAGTCAAGCTATCACGTGCTCTGAACAATATCTTGTTTGGTCATTTGAAGGTATGTGCTTGTGAGGCGCGTTATGATCGTTTTGCAGTTAATGATAACAAACTAGTGGTTATTTCTAGGGTTAAAGGGCGTAAGGAGGAGGCTGTTGTGGGGAAATCGAAGGTGAGGGATTTTGGTGAGGAAGAAAAAATGAGAGGTTGGGAAAGGGAGCAGTAGGAAGAAATGGGGAGGGAGAAAAAATTGTGAGAGTGGGTAAGGTGGATGTTACGGTAGCAGCTGAAGGAGGGAAAGATACGGGGAGTGTGAAAGTGTCAGTGGCGAAGAAGGCGAGGTTTGCGAGTTCGAAGGTGGAGCTGAATGATGGAGGTGAGTCTGTGACGTGTGTAGAGGATGAGGAGAAGCCAGGGATGCAAGCAAATTTTGCAGCCTATGGTGCGTGAATTATATCATGAACCGGTGGGATTGAAGGAGAAACAAGGTTTCTGTACGTACTCTTCGAACCAAGAGGATAGATTATGGGCAAGTTCGGGGTTGGTGGCGACGGTTGTTACGAACGATTCCATGTTGTCAATTCAGCAACGCGTGGATGACGTCAGGTTCCATCACGTTGATGTTATTCCTTTGGGGGAGATAGAGTTTTCCTACATTGTTCTGGCCATGAAGACATCATGCAAGTTTTTAATGACGCTATTGATTTCTTTGGTATGTTGTTTAATAATTTGCATAAGTGGACGTTATCGGATGTGTTATATGAATGGGGAGGGAGAAAAAATTGTGAGAGTGGGTAAGGGGGATGTTATGGTAGCAGGTGAGGGAGGGAAAGATATGGGGAGTGTGAAAGTGTTAGTGGCAAAGAAGGCGAGGTTTGCGAGTTCGAAGGTGGAGCTGAATGAGGGAGGTGAGTATGAGACGTGTGTAGAGGATGAGGAGAAGTCAGGGATGCAAGCAAATTCTGCAGCATGTGGTGCATGAAATATATCATGAACCAGTGGGATTGAAGGAGCAGCAAAGTTTCTGTATGTACTCTTCAAACCAAGAGGTTAGATTATGGGAAAGTTCAGAGTTGGTGGCGACGGTTGTTACGGACAATTCCATGTTGTTAATTCAGCAACGCGTGGATGACGTCGGGTTCCATCACGTTGATATTATTCCTTTGGGGGGAGATAGAGTTTTCCTACATTGTTCTTGCCATGACGACATCATGCAAGTTTTTAATGATGCTATCGATTTCTTTGGTATGTTGTTTAATAATTTGCATAAGTGGACGTTGTCGAATGTGTTATATGAACGGGGAGCTTGAGTGCATGTTTATAGCACTCTGGTTCATGCGTGGAATGATGATTTTTTAAAAGTGTGTGTGTCGTGTAACAGCCTGATTTTTGCTAGAATAATTTTAATTAATTGTTATGCGTGTTTATGTGTGTTTTATTCGGGATTAGTGGCTTTTAGCCTCATGGGTATTTTGGTCATTTTAGCCTCGTGGGTATTTTGGTCATTTTGTGAACAAGGGTAAATAGTCTTTTCACCGTGAGGATTATTTTTAGTGTTTTTGGTGGCAGTAATTAGTTTTACTAAGTTACTAGTGAGTTGGGGTAATTGATCAAGAGACGATAACTATTCGTTATTGTATTTGTTAAATGAGTAGAAACTTGGTGAATTAGTTAGTGTGAACTTTGAGCCCATTAAGACAATTGAGGGTTGAGCCCATTTATAAGGAGCCTATATAAACTCTAGTATTAAGAGAAACTAGGTCATTTTTACATTCATTCACACATAGCAAAACATTTTAGAGAAAGTGAGGCAACAAGGGTTAGAAAAAGTTCTAGAGAGAGAAAGCTTGGGTTGGAGCTTTGGAGCAAGATTGATGCTAGGATTCTAATTCTTGGAGGTTAGAGGAAAGGGGGCTAGTGATTTTTCATGATTAAGTCATAATTTACTTTTCAACTTAAGTGCACAAGTGCTTATTTGTGAGTAGTGATTCTTTTTGTGAATTTTTAATGTCAATTTTCGTGCTCTTATTTATGAGGTAAGTTTGGGTATGTGAAATTTGTCTTAAACTTGTGATTTGTGCTTAAACTTCATGTAGGTCACAATGATTTTTTGAACTTGAGTTATGGTCAAATTACTACACGTAGGTCACAGTGAATTTTTATGAAATTTCAGCACAACTTTTTCTATGAACCGTAAAACTTTCTCAAAATTAATATTGGGTTTAATAAAGTCTTTAGAGTGAATAATTGAGTATGTAATTATGGATTTTGGAATATGAATGTGTTTATGGTTTGAGAAATGTTTAGTGTGGAATTGAATCGAAGAAAACGGGGTTTTGATCTAAAATGTCGTTTTAAGTGATTACGTGAAATAAGCTATGTTTGGCGATTGACTTGAGGTGTTTGAGTTGAAAATGATGTGTTATTTTGCTGTTTTGATTCATATTCTTGCTGGAACATGATTTGATTGGTCTCACTTTGAATTTCTTAAATGATAAGAAACTTGAATATAAGACTAAATCGGTTTTTGGAAATAATCAGAAAATGAACTTTTTATGAACAAATTTGATTACATGACTTTTATACTGTTTTAATGAACCTAGATGAAGCATGTAAGTTTGGTGGATAGCCATAATAGCATGAAACTTGGTTTTTCATAAAAAGGCGAAATCGACGAAAACTTAAGATTTTCACAAATGAACTTTGGTGAAACTTTGAATTATGACTTGATAGTTTGTGAATGGTCTATATTCATGATGATATGATAGATTAGGATTGAATTGAAGGTTTACATACTTGAAATATGATGTCTTGTTTTGAAAATGTCAAAATGGTCGTTTTTGTGAAAACGAGACGAACTTAGCGAGATTTAGTGATTTAAATTTGATGACTTGTTGAATTGTGACTTGTTGATTGTATGGATATAAGTATTTTATAGTGCAAATGTTGCTGAAAAACATAATTGGTGATGATTATTATGTTAATATAGTTGGTGAGTTATGCATTGTTGAGTCCTTACTTGAAGTCCATGCATTCATAGTCACGTTGGTGTTCTAAAGCATGCAATTGGTGATGTTTATTACATAGCTTCTGCAGAACGTAATTGATGATGTTTATTACGTTAGTGGATTCATAACCGCAAAATTATCTCTAGAATCCTAACGGTACCACATGCATCTAGAGAAGAGTCTAGAAAATTGCATGCATTTGTTAATTTGTGAATTGTGTCATAATTGAATAAGTGACTTTGTGGGTATGTGCATTGGTGAAATTTGGTGAATGTGTGATTATGTGAATTGGTGTATATGTGCATTGGTGGACTTTTGTTGATGTTTGTTAATATTTGAATCAGGCTCTAATTGTATGCATTATTTGATTATACGTATGTACTTAATGGTGTATGATGATGTTTGTTATTCTTTGTGATGCTTATACTTGGCGAGTTTATTTGATGATAATTATTTTGGTAATTGTATTAAGGTGAGAATTGCATATATATATGATTTGGTGATTCCTTTGATAATGATGATTTCTTTTTCTACATTTTGAAATGATGAATTGTATTTGCTGAGTTGATTAGGCAAGAGTTTATGCGATTTATATGATTGATGTTGTTAAGTGATGAAATTATGTTGATGACTTGATTAGATATTAAATATGCTTGTTATGCTATGATAGAACTATGATAGCATGATGCATATGGAATGAGGGATAATATTCATGTGATGTTAGTATTCTAGGAGGGATGGGTATGTATAAGTGTTATGCATGAAATCCTTGAATGCTTATGTTTGATTATGTTTAATTGTGAATTATGAACTAACCCCAGTGGTCGTTTGGTTGACCGTCTTCCTTATCTGTATGGATGGATAGACGGTGTGCAGGATTAGTTGCTTTGTTTTGGTGGGTTGCTTGAGGATAGCTTGGAGCTACCTCGTTTATCGCTTTTGGTGTCTTAGTTTTAGGGGTCGGTCTTTAATGTCTATCTTTATTATGTCGGTTGAATATTTTGAGAATATGTATTGATGATGACATGAGTAGTATGATGACATGGCTACTTGGAGATATATTATATGTGGATGACTGTTGAAATATTTTATTTAGGTGTCGATGTTATGATGTTTTATTCCTCTGCAATGTTTTGAGAAAGTTGTTATTTATGCATGCTTGGTGATTTAATTGAAGATGTAACATCTAGATTCTTGATATATCATATCATTAGCGTAATTTATCGCTTTGAGAGTTTTGGGCGTTACATGTCGGATTGCGGAAGGCTTATTAGGGCCAATGAATGCACTTTAGATAAAGGGAGGCTTGATTATGCGTGTATCCTTATTTCAACAAAGTCTCTGGAGGTTCTGAATTCGACTTTTGTTCTCCTTATTGATGGTTGCCAATATGTCGTTAAATTGGTGGAAGAGTGAGGATGTTGTCTTGGTGAAGATGCTTCTTTGATGGAAGAAGGGCTTGAACCTCCGTCACATCATAACGATGAGGGTTCAGCATATTTTGGTTGATCACGGAATGGATGATGATCATAGGGACGTGGAGGCTATAATCCAAGATATTCACAATGAATGGAACACGGAAGCTCAAGTAGTTGTGGAGTCAAAAGATGTGTGCCAGGCTGATGCTGGAATTGTTCCTACGGCAGATATCCTAGTACCGTTGGATGCTTCTATTTCAGTTAAACAGCAGAAGGTTTATCCTAACAGTTGTGCAGTGCAACAGTTTTTCAGCCTGGGATTAATTCGGTATTAGCTGCTTCTGATCAGGTGGAGAGTGTCCGGATAGATAAGAAACGTCGTTCTTCATCTTGTCCCCCAAAGCAATGTCGTTCTAAAAATTTTGGGCCTTGGAGCCTCGACTGGATGTCTCAAGTCTCTCACAACATCAAGCTCGCTTCTAATCCTACTCAACCGAAGCTTCAGGAGAATCAGAAAATTCCTAACCAAACCGTTGTTTTGAGAAAGAGGGATAATGGTGGCATTAAGCATTCAGCTCGCATGTTAAAGAGGGTAGCTCGGATACCGGTTCAATATCGTAAGGAAATTTTAAAAATCTTGAAGAATCAATCGGAGAAAAGGAAAGCTCGTCTTCGATCAAACTCTTCTAAGGCCAGTGATCGTAACATTACTTTAAATAATTCTTCTAATAATTCTACTTCATCGGTTACTAAAGATTGGGAAATTTTGGTTGCTTTACACGGTAACAATGTCGCGGTGACTAAGGATGTACATGGATTGGTTTGGCTATTGGTGTCAATGTCATAAGTGTTATTGGTGTTTGGGGGTAACGGAAGGTTCCAATGAAGATATTATCTTATAACGTAAGGGGGTTAGGCGGGCATGATAAAAGAAATGAGGTGCGTCGGTTAGTGTCCGAAAAAAGTCCCTTTGTTTTTTGCATTCAGGAATCCAAGTTTTGTGTTGTTCATGATTTCCTTGTCAAGGCTATTTGGGGTAATTCACCGTGTAGCTATTCTTATCAACCTTCCGAGGGAGCTTCTGGTGGGTTATTGACTGTGTGGGATACTAATATCGTTGATGTGTGGTCTACTTCGTCATTAAATCATGCTTTGGTGATTAGAGGTCAGATTCTTCTTACTAATCAAGAGTTTGTTATTGTGAATGTTTATGCTCCATGTGACATGGCAGCTAAACAGGTTTTATGGGATCAGTTGTCGCACTTTGTTCATAATAACATAGATGCTAATTTGTGTTTGTGCGGCTTAATTCAGTTTGCTCCGTGGATGAGAGAAAAGGTCGTGGGTCGTGATAGAATATTTTAGCAAGTGTACTAAAAATGCATCGAAGTAATAAAATAAGTCTGTATCCACGAGGACTGTGTTAATCTCAATTTAGCAATAAAGTTAATATTTAGGATGTATAAATTATTTTGTTTGCCCGAGGCAGTAGATTTGATTGTATAAAATTAAATAACAAAAAAATAAAGATTTGTTTGGAAAATATAAAGAGAGATGAGATCAGGTCTTTCGAATCATCGATGTTTCCCTAATTGGTATACTGCACCCATTTCTTATGAATGATTTTCTAGTTCCACGATAGTTAACAAAATAGTCCTAATCAATCCCTTGAGTTAGAACCCTCTTCTCAAACTACAACCCCTAATTCCTTAGGTGGTCTAATAATCTTCGAAGGTTTTAAGTACGTTAACCTATTATCAATAATAAACGATTATCCATTCCCAGACTAACCATGTTTATTAGAACAATTCAATAGGTTTAAGTCGAAAGCTATGGTCAGTAGTTATTCGTTCTCACTAAGGGGGATGTATTAGATTAGGATTCTAAGGGATTTTAAAAGACTTTTTAATTATGAAAAAGTCTTGTGGTATTCAATCAAGACTCTTTGCAATTTAAAAAAAGTCTTGTGGTATTCAATCAAGACTCTTTGTCATTTTAAAAAAGTCTCAAGGTATTCAATCAAGACTTTTCATCACTTAAAAAAAGTCTCATGGT
>Ga0228711_1005550_pt1 | contig 19172 bp, 8 predicted proteins | sample MedpolnodulmetaG_2_FD_177996 | JGI IMG/M metagenome (GOLD analysis project Ga0228711, IMG submission 177996) | Root nodule microbial communities from Medicago polymorpha collected in Santa Monica, California, United States - brown nodules | ecosystem: Host-associated > Plants > Roots > Nodule...
ATCAACTATCGACTAATTTTTTAATCGTTTTTTTTTTTTGAAGAAGCTAAATTAGTAAAAGAGTCAAAGAGAAACATTAATTTGCAATTTTCACCCTCAAGCCATGAGGTTATGCATCAAATCAGAGTTTAACATACAACCACCCAGAAAATGAATAAACATGAATCTAGCTAATTGAATCCATAAACAAGTAAAAGAAACAAATTTGGCAAGTCTTAAGATCAACTTTCCTCAACTTATGCACCGAGACAGAGTTCATGGCAATCAAGGTTCACAGTTTAAGCCACAAAGCCCACAGATGCATGGTAAAAGTTAACAATGACAGGCATAATACAGGAATTGCCAGCTTCATAACTCACCTATTCTTTATAAACTGAAAGTTGGCATGTAGCAGAGGCCCTTGGGAATGAGAATAATTCTCTTTCAATATACTCAAAGTTGAAATGTGACAGAGACTCTTGGGCAAAAATATAATCAACAGGCAGAGGTCCCCTAATTGCCATGGTTTGCAAAACTCTTGCATTCTTCAAAATATACTTTGCCATCAGAAGCTCACTTTGTAAGCCTAAGAATCCAAAAAAAGTGCAAGTTCTAAGGTTTGATGAAAGGCATTGTGGAACACATCCTTGGTCAACCCAATTTTCCTGAACAAGATCATCATCTCTAAGTCCACCGATGGAGGCCTGTTAATAACAATAAAATAAAATAAGTCAAGGTTCACAGTCTTAAAATAGAAATAATTAATCAAATACAATCTCTAAACTTAACAAACCTCACTAAGGTCAAGTTTTTGAAGCTTTGGACAGTGATTGAGCACTTGTACTAACAACTGCCAATTCCACTTGAGAGAATGAAGCTCCAAATGGGTCAAATTGTTAAAGGTGGGAATCTCATCATTCGGACGATATATCTAAACAACAACATATAAAGACAAACACTCAGAAATAATTGCAAATTTTCGAAACAGGGAAACATAAAAAGCACAAATCAATCACGTTTTTTTATCTCCTTTCCATAAGTATTACCATGTAGCAACATACTCATAATCAAATACAAACCTTATCTATTTCTATAAAGAGAAACTCCACATTATGAAGTGCTGTCAACGGAAAATGAAAATGGCAAAAAAACATTTCTGCTCTGGTCAACTTGCTTAAGCTTAAGCTTTTACCCTCTTGAAAGGTAAGAGAGTCCTCAGATTCTAGCATTATACCACATGCATCTAAATCCTCAAGAATTGGACATCCATCCAGAAGCAACGTGAAATCTCGAACATTTAGAAATCTAACATTTTCTAAATGAAGGACTTTTAGTGATGGGAGCCTAACGGAAGAAAAATCCGCCACAAGAAACCTATTAAATTTGAGAACTGCAAGGGTGTTGCAGCTGAGAATGCAAACAGGCAATTTTTTTATAAGACCAATACTGTTCACTTTGAGATCAAGGCACTCAACTCCACGTTGTATCACAGCCTTGATCCATTTGATGACATTAGGAAAGCCAAGATCGCAAAGATCGGGACCATTATACCGAATGTTGAGGGTGAAACCCTTGATTGAATTATTACATGCAAGCAAAACAGAGTACACAAACTCATTAAAGAGAAAACAGGTTTCTAGGTCATCCAACTCCATGTCCATGAAGTTGATAGTGGGAACTGAGCGCCAGAGATCTGTCCACCTCTTTGAAAGGATGCTAGTGGCAACCGACTCCGTGGTTGGGAGAAAAGAGAGAATATGGCAGATGACAGCGTCTGGTAAACTGCTAATCACATCATCGTCAACATCCGCAGTTGATGACATTTTTTTTTGTTGAATTTTCTGCAGAGTCCAAATCAACCAAAATGGTAGGTTTCAGCACAAATAAAATTAGTATACAATATACACAAAAACATGACAAGTGAAAAAGAAGATTAGACATGAATGTTTTTAAGGACACAAAGGAAACAGTTGATTCCAATAAAAGAGAGAAGTAGATAAAGCATACCAACACCAACAGCAGAATGAATGAAGTGATTAAGAAGAACGAGTAGTGACACTTACTAAGAGGGTTGGTTAAGTATGCTGTAATTTTTCAACTCCAACTCCAATCTCTATGCTTTCCTTCGTTTTTCAGAAAACCCTATTCATTCCTTTTCTACTTATCGTTTTACTTTTATGGCTAAATTACACCACGGGTTTTAAGACAAGGTTTGTTACTAGTTACGTTTTAGGGGTAAAAATTGCGTAAACTCGGACTTTTTTTGTTTTTTTTTGGTAAAATTAAAAAGTTGGTCGAGTTTGACCGAGTTAATATGGCTTAAAATCGGGTAAATTCGTCGAGTTTGCGAGTTTACTTTTTTAAGAAATATTTTTTTAGGTCAGTTTTCAATTAAAATTCAATTCATTTTTAAAGTCCAGTCCAATATCACAATGTTATGATTCTTCTAAAAAATGTACAACACAACGTTTCTCTTCTCTTCTTCTTCATCAACGTTCTCCAAATTGAAACCCTAACCTTCTTCTCGACACTGATTTTGATGTCGGTGATTGTGGCACCAGAGATAGCAACGCCGGTTAGGGTTGCGATGGTGATGTTTGTGTTCGACGGCGGTGGAAGGCATCTTTTCAAATTCCAGCAAAAAGTTATAGTCCTTAGTAAGTTACTACTTAGAGTTCATACATTATTTTTCTTTCCCTTTATTTTTTAGAAGGATTGAACTTTTGAAGAAATTAACTTGTTTATTTTTTGGATAGTTTTATTAACAATTTAGAAACTTTATTTTTTTGGATGGATTAGAGACTTAAGAAACTTATGATTTTGTGCGTTAATTTTTGTATTTTAAGTTAAATTGAGCCTAACGTTTTATTATGGTAGTTTGGTATATTTTGCCTTTGTAATTAAATCGTATTTTGCACTGTAGACCTATTTACAATATTATATCACCTTAAATTTTATATAATTTTAGGTAAACTCGTACGAGTTCACGAGTCGAGTTTACCTAGGCAAAACGAGTTGAGGTAAACTCTCAAGTTGCAAACCTTGCTTTAAGTTATTTTGGTCACATGTAAGTCCTTTAAGTTTGAGGTTTGTAACATATTGGTCTTAAGTTATTTTGGTCCCACATAAGTCTTTTAAGTTTGTAAACATTTTCGATTTATCTTTCTGCCAGATCATTGATTTTGTAATGTTTGGTTAACATAAGGACTAAATTGAAAACGTTTATAAACTTAAAAGATTTATGTGTGACTAAAATAACTTAAAGGACCAATCTATTACAAACTTCAAACTTAAAAGACTTATGTGTGACCAAAATAACTTAAAAGATCACATGTATAATTTAGCCTACTTTTATCGACGAACTTAAACTAGTTTGGCTATGTTTGGTTAACGAATTAGAATCTTCCATTTAATACGAAGAAGCTTCTCTAAAAATGTTTAGAAAAATAAATAAAAGAAATGTTAACTTGTGTCCTTAGGACACATGTAAAGAACCTAAAATTAAAATTTTATTTAAAAAATTGTACCTATTTATTCTTTTAGAGATTAAAAATTAATGTTTTATAATAAATAATATTTATCATTTATGAAATCTTTAACATGTGCTCTAAGGGTACAAGTTAGCATGACCAAGTAAATAAATACAAGAAACTTCTCTAAGAAGTAGTCAACTAGACCGAGCAGTACAAATACTATTTTTTATATTATTTCGTTTTTATGTGGTTTTATAATATTAATAAATTATAATGCTATTTGTAACCAAAAAATAAATTATAATACTATTTTATTTTATTTGTGCATCAATCCTAGTTTAATTCACAAAATTGTTATATCAAAGATCCTGTAATCGGAGTTTGAACTCTGGTCATGTGAATTTTATTCTCGAGATCTACGTGACATCTTCTTAATGGAAGATTGTTAGATCGGTTTAAAACTTTGACTCATTCACTTATGAGTATGAATTTTCAATTGTTATCATCATTTTATCTATTATAAAAAAAAATTATATATATTTCATGGAAAATGCTAACTTGTAAGTTTTGCCCTTAAGCACAAGTTAAGAGTATCTCAACGTATATAAAACGACAATTATATAATCGAAAAACATTAAAGGGACTTTACATACAAGTTAGACTATTCGAACTACTTCAAACAATCCCTAGCCGCGTTTGGAGGTCCATTTGTTAGACTTTTAGATGTTCTTTCGTTAAGAAATACAACATAGAAGATAATAGTGAGCTAAAATGAAAATCAATCTGCAGATTTGAAACACCTCCATTTCTGCTCCTCCATCTTTAGCTGTCTAACTGTTACTGCAGTAAGAAATCATTTGATAAACTCTTTACAACTATTGGGAAAAACCCAAGTCTCACATCGGATAGATAAGACTCTTGATAAGAGTTTATATAGAGGAGGCAATCCTCACCTTACAAACCGGTTTTGCAAGGATGAGTTAGGCCCCAAATTTCAACATGGTATCAGAGCTTGTTGAATTCAAGGGCCACCTCCCTTTCCATGCACCAAGTCCAAAGAGTACTGGCGTGAGCGGGGTGTATTGGGAAAAATCCAAGTCTCACATCGGATATGCAAGACTCTTGATAAGAGTTTATATAGAGGAGGCAATTCTCACCTTACAAGCCAGTTTTGCAAAGATGATTTAGGCTCCAAATTTCAACAACAACTCTTGTCCGCGACAAACTATCACAAAATTTACCTCACCTTTGCACCTCCATCCTTGTCAACTTCTTGCTCATAATCTGCAACCTTTTTTTGAAAGAAAAATAATAAGCACATGTATAAGTTCGATTGTGTTATCTTTGCAGAACTACCTAAAGAAGAGTGCGTGGACTGATCTAATTTGAGGGCTGAATGTGTTATTTTTGAATGATTTTAATGTGTAGTCATTTAAATACAATATTACTTAACTTTCGACGAGCATAAGTTCGATTGGGTTTTTTTACAAGAGTAGTTATATATATAATTAAGCCTTAAGAGTGTTTTCCATCATCATTTTCGGTTTTCGTCCCTATCAAATTTTTCGTTTGATTTACATCTTTGTAAAACTTTTTTTTCCTGAAAAACACCTCTCCCCATATGACTGTGCATATTTGCTGACGTTGTATATTATGTGGCATGCTGACTGTGCATATATGCTTATGCGTCGTGCTGATTGTATAATTTTTTTTATTTTTTATTTTTTTAAGGGTACACGTGGCATTTGTGTCTATTTTTTTTAAAAAATATAATATAAATTCATTTATATTAATTTAGAAATAAAAATAATTAAAAAATAAAAAAATTCAGGAAACTTATTATTTACGGAATTTTGTTTTAAATTCAGGAATATTTTTTATTACGAATTTTTTTTCCAAATTTTTTATTTCAATTAGAAAATGATTTTTTTTCTAAAATTTTAATTTCAAAAATGATTTTATAAAAATCTGGAATAAAATTTTCAAAAAAAAAATCTGAATTTTGTTTTTAATAAAAATCAAAAATGATTTTTTTTCGATTTATATTTTTCTGATTTTTTGGATTTTTTTTTTTTGAAAATTAATTTTCAGATATTTTTAAAAATAAAATTTGATGTGGAAAATTAAAAATTAAAAAAAAACCATGTCAGCACCACATATGCACATTTGATGAGTTGGATGGAAGAGGGGTGTTTTCCAAATTTTTTTTTTTTTACAATGATGCAAATCAAACCGAAATTTTTATAGAGGCGAAAACCGAAAATAGCGTATATTACAAGAGTGAAAAACACTATTAACCCTATAATTAATAATCAAAACTGCAATATAATTCATATCTCTTAACTTTTTATTTTTTTTACAAAAATTCATATCTCTTAACTTTGACGGCTAACCATAATCATATAAATATATATACTCTAATTCACTCCTACTAAAACATGATCAACTGTTACCAAAAAAAAAAAATGATCAACTACATAAACTTGATCGTGTTTTCTAGTCGTTCAGATTTTAGAAGTTACGTGAAACTGCCTTGAAATCTCTATTTCAACATAAGACAAGATATTAAAAAATTATATGAATAAACTCATGTATAAATAACACACATCATGACAACGTATTGATAAGTCAATAAATTAGTGTTTTTAATATATTATTTGAGTCCGTTTTATTTAGATTTTATTTTATTTTATTTTATTTTATTTAATATTATTTCCTTTTTAGAATTATTTTACTTCAATTGCAAGTTATTATATTTCAGGAACAAATATCTGATAGATTGAGTCTTTTAGCTAAAGAAAGAGGATTATGAGCAGATTCGGGATGAAAATACGAAATATGAGACAAAAATATGTTACCCCCTAAGTCAGGAACTTGGCACGGCCCGTGCCACCAGCAGTACGGCCGTGCCAGCCTTCAGGATACTCTTTTGCTGCTTCTGCTTCATGGACAAGCTACCTATTAGTTTACTTCTGACCTAAAAGCCTGTGATTTCTTGCGGAACATTCATTCTAGTGTTATATTTCTTAGGGCTTAAGTCATTGTAAACTATAAATAGAGTAGCTAGCTATCACAACAATTCATCTTTTGTTCTTGGAATTCAATAAGTGACAATTGTCTTTCTTAATAAAAGTTCTTCTTTTACTTTCTTGTTATTTATTTTATGTTCTTCTTCTTCTCTTCTATGTCTACGATGAACTTGAGTGAGTAGACTTTTCTTGTCTTGTGATTGTTGGATAAGTCTAATGACATAATCCTAATCAAACCAAGCCGTAAACCCTAATTTTATATAAATCTACTTTCTAATCTAATTCACCGTTTTTATAATAAATTAACAAATACCAAACTCATAAAGCGACAACGGAGGGTTAGTATTTGTTAATTCATCATTCCAAATATCAATTCATAAAGCGACAGCGGAACTTTGATATTGGAGCAAAGATTACAAACTTCCATTGCAAAAAGAGTATAAGATGTGAAGAACGGTATAATTTTAAAAGATCATGCATCTATTGCATTTTGTGGAGCAGTAGAATTTTGACAGGTTATCTGCCTAGTGAACTACCCCTTATAACTATTATTTCCATAAAGTTTGACTGCTTAGTGAAATGACCCATGTCAAATAAACTAAATATTTTAAAAAGATCATTTAGATATAAGTCCTCTTCAAGGGTTCAATCAAAACATTAATAAACAGAGACAAATAAGGATACCTTTGAGAAATCAACTATTTGTTTAGGTTTTGTCCATACTTCTGTGTCAAAGAGAAACACTAATTTGCAACTTTCACCCTCAGGCCATGAGGTTATGCATCAAATCATAATTTAACATACAACCACCCAAAAAAGGATTAACATGAATCTAGCTAAATGAATTCATAAACAAGTCAAAGAAACAGGCTGCCAGGGTGGAGAGTTTTAAGGATCAAATTTGCTAAACTTGTGCACTGACATAAAGTTCATGACCAGAACGATTCACAGTTTAAGCCACCAAGCCCAACAGTTGCCTTGCTACGGTAGAAGTTAACGAACTGACAAACGTAAGAGAGGAACTACAAGTTATATTATACCTTAACTGTTCTCGAGAAACTCATAGTTGACATTCTCGATTGAAAGTTGACATGTAGCAGAGGCCCTTGGGAACGAGGATAATTCTCTATCAATATACTGAAAATTGACACGTAGCATGGGCCCGGGAGGAAGAAGATAATCAGAAGGCGAAGGTCCATCGATTGTCATGGTTTGCAAAACTCTTGCATTCTTCAAAATATCTTTTGCCATCAGAAGCTCACCTTGCAGGCTTTGAACCTCAAAAGAGTACAAGTTCTAAGGTTTAATGAAATGCAGTGTGGAACAAACTCTGGGTCAACCCAATTTTCCTGGACATCAGGTATAATACAATCTTCGGTGGCCTATTAATAATGATAAAATAAAATTAAACAAACCACAAAGGCATCTTAGGAAATAATAAATCACATACAATCCCTAAACTAAGCAAACCTCGCTAAGGTCAAGTTTTTGAAGCTTTGGGCAGTGACTCAACACATGTACCAAGAGCTTCCAGTTATAGTTGAGAGAGAGAAGCGTCAAGTGGGTCAAATTATGAAAGGTGGGAATCTCATCATGAGGCCCTCCTCACCATATGTAATCCCAAGGCAAAAACTTTTGATGGAATTATGTGAAAGCAAAACAGAATACACGGACTCGCTGAAGCGAAAACATGCTTCTAGGTCATATAGCTCTGTGTTGCTGAAGTTGATGGCGAGAACTGAGCACCATAGATGTATCCACCTCTTTGCAAGGACACTAGTGGCAACAGCTTGTTTCGTAGGGAGAAAAGAGAGAATATGACATATGAGAGTCTCAGGTAAATTGCTGATCCTATCATCATCGTAGTTATCCGCAATTGATGACATTTCTGATGTAAGAAAACTTGAATTTTCAGCCAAAATGCTATGTTTCAGCACAAAACAACTAATACAGAAAATTTGTGATGGCAGATTTTGCACAGAAGTAAAAGCAGATTAGACATTTATCATATTCCAAAAAGAAATAAATCTAACCACTAACTAGTAACAATTGTCACTAAAAAAAATTAATCTAACTAGTTTGAACTAAGGGATAAAGAGTTAGAGGTCTTTGATCCGAGATTAACCACAAACTTTTTTTTAGGGAAACTAACCACTAACATTTTCCATATAAAATAATTAAACATGAATGTTGTTTCGACCACAAAGAAAACGGTTAATTCCAATGAAAGAGAGAAAATTGGTGAGTATACAGAATGAAGTGATTAATTAAGAACAAGACAACAAGTTATGTGATCTGCGTCAGATATCTCTATCTATAGTGCAACGGATGAACGGAGTATCATTTATAATGACATGGAAAGCACCAAAACGGAGGAGCACGTGATCTATTGGATTAGGATTCAAACAGATTTTAAAAGACTTTTTAATTATGATTCTTCAATCAAGATTTGAGGTATTCAATCAAGACTTTTCATCACTTAAAAAAAGTCTCATGATATTCAAAATTATTCAAATTTCAAAGGATTGTTTAATAAATTAGATTTTGTGGGATTTTCTAGTGAAATAACAAGAAAAAGTCTTCCATAAAGAGATAAGATTTCTTAGGATTGTTTTTCTTTAAAAGTTTATTATCTTTTTCTTATCCCTTCTTCCTTTTCTCTTCTCCCTTCTCTCTCGCATCTCTTTTCTCCCTCGTCTCTCTCCCTTCTCTCTTCGTCTCTCACTCTTCTCCCTTCTCTCTCTCTCCCTTCCCTCTTCGTCTCTCTCTCTCTTCTACATCTCTCTCTCCTCTCTTTTCTCCCTTCTCTCTTCCCCCTCTCTCTATCTCTCATAAAAATAAAATAAAAAATAAAAGTATGTATTGAAAATATTATGATAGAGAGTGTGGTAATCATTTCTTTTCAATAAGTCCTTAAAATTCATAAAATCATTTGAAATCTGATGATATCCAAATTGAAAATTTTGATAGTCTTTTAAAATCATGAAAGTCATTAAAATCCTACAAAATCTTTTAAAATCTTTGAGACTTTTTTAAGCAAAAATTGTCCTTTAAAATCCTAATCCAATACACCCCCCTAAATTTCTAAATTTGTGTTTGCTTTGTTAACTAGAAAAAGAAAACTATTGATTTTTACACTTTTTTTTTTCAAGCTCTTTATTACACATTTCATAATTATTATTAATTCTTTATTTTTAAGGAGTTGTTGTTAATTCTTATAGGATTTTTTTATCATGTACAAATTTATTTTCACATGTTATAAATTTAACATGGTAAGTTTGTCTTAAAACTTGTGTATTTTACGTTAAAATATAACTTTTTAATTTACATTTTTTAATAAAAAGTTACTACTTTTAGTTGCCTTAACATGTGCAATATTGTACATATTAGACAAATTCATTCTTCTAATCTATACTTACAAGAGAGAGTAAATTATAGTTACATGTTTAGTGTCCACAATGTTTCTACTTAAAAGAAGAATACTAGCAACATTTTTTTTTCAATACTCTCATTTCTAAAGTGAATTTCTAAACTCACACGAATTTTACTTTATAAGAGTGTGTTGAAAAGATAATGTTGTATCCCTCCTCATCTACTTAACTGTAAAAGATTGATTTTATAGTTTTAAGTCACTTAATGTTTGTAGTTTGATTTTGCTGTGTCTCTTTAATGAATAATTTATATTTCTCTTATTTTAGAAAAAATAAATTAATAATAGTTTAATAAAGTGTACAATATTCTTTAATAAACCTAACTTATAATATGATGTAGATGAACCAATTGCGATTAAAACATGTGATTAAACATTTCACTCACACTCAACTGCCTTGAATTTAACTCCAGAGTCTTGTACAATTAACATGTTATGCATAAATTCTATTGTGAATCATTAATAATATTTTTATTTTTCCTGAACAATAATATTTGGCTTTTGCCTTTTGATAAAATTAAAATTAATGCATCTCAAATTTTGGCTTTTCATAAACTTCTATAAACTTGCCTAAAAAAAAGACACTTCTATAAACATTTATAAAGTTAGGAATGCTAAGGACCATTATATAAGTGAAAAATCTTAAACTTAATTTAACAGAAAAACTCTCAGAAGCTGACAGTAGCTAATCAATGAAGATTGGACAATATTAAAATTCCAAAACATAGTTTAGAGATTATTTGATAAAGACGTAATACAAGTTATTCAATCTTCATCCAACGGTCAAAATTCCTTAAATGTGTGACTATGTTTTTCCTAGTCCCAGCGGTTAGGCCTCTAGATGTTCATTTGTTAAGAAATACAACATAGAAGATGTGGAAGATGATAATGGAGAGCTAAAATGAAAATCAATCTGCAATTGCCGGTGAAGATAAGGATTTGAAACACTCCATTTCTTCTCCTCTTTCTCTAGTTGTCTAACTGATATTGCAGCAAGAAATCTTTTGATAAACTCTTTACAACACTCTTTTCCACGAGAAACTATCTCAAAATTTTCCTCACCTCTTGAACTACTCTTTGCACCCCCATCCTTATTAACTTCTTCATCTTTATCTACTTTCCCATACATCACACATGAATCATCAAACTTCAACACAAATGCCCTTTGACACCCTTCAAAAAGTCTCTCACCCAATGAATCAATGATATAGTAAGCATCAACCTCTACCTTCAAAATAAAGAAATGATCATTCCAACTAACTATGTAAATTCTTGGTTCAAAATCAACAACCTTGTTGTTGTTGTTGTTGTTGTTGTTTATCTCATTCCATATTTCATCAAAAGACATAGCCCCTTCTAAGCAATGAAACTTCTCAGGGGAGAAAAAACCTGTGTATGATTTCTGAGGCAGAACAACTAAAGGTCTCAAATTGGCATCAATGACTGTCTCTAAATCAAAATGTTTATCTGGAAAGTGTTTTGAGTAGTAATCATTTTTGCACAATTTTCTCCATTCAGATGAACCTTGTGTGATGAGGTTGTCAAATTGAGTTCTTGTTGGTATACCTTGATTTGAATGGAGCCAGTGAGATATTAGTGCAACTAACACTGTGCATGCACTCTCACCAGAGGCCTTTTCACTTCGTTGATCAAAGGAAGCAAAAAACACATTAATTTTGAGCTTTGATTGGCCATCTCTGCTTAAAATATATTTCATTTCCCATTTACTTGAATTGCCCTGAAGATTTGATCGTGGAGAAAGTTCATCTGATTTCTGCAAAATGAGAGGACCATCAATTTCTGACATGCACTTAATTAAAACAAACTATCCTTGCTTATAAAGTCATGTTCAAGTATTATCTCATCTAATGTAGGATTATTAACACAAGCCTTCAAACCTATCTAACATTAATTTGGAGCGTGACTCGAGTAGCTCAACACTAAGAAATCCAATTTATAAGATAGAAACTTTGTCACATTTATAAACTTAAACTCATGTTCATGTGATAGTTTATGTTGTATTATTATTTTTTGAAAGAAAAATGATGTATGATAATTATGAATATATTGATAAAAGAAAAAATTAATAAAGTTAAAAACTTATTTACAAAATTCAATATTTAAGGACAAAAGTAGACTAATAGTAGCTTCTTCTTAGTGAACTTTTAGTTAAAACTAGTTGAACTATTGGCACTTAGTTACAAAGAAACAAAGTGGGGTACAAATGTACAGTACATTAGAGTATATAGTTGTTGGATTAGAATAGACATACCTTGAAAGGAGTTTGATGGATTGTAGAAGTTTCTAATTGAGCAGTGCCTGTCTTAAAGTCCCATCCCTTGAACCTTCGATTGCTATCCAAACTTGTCTTTGTCCCTGAACTTGGAAAACTAACTCTTGACTCTGTGGGGCTATTGCTACTGGAACTGCCACCGCTTGTTGTGGATTCGTTCGATGACTCATCAGAGTCAAACACAGGGGACCCATCTGACTCATATGGATGTTGATGATCACCTTCATCAAATTTCCCATTGTTTTTCTTTATCAAGCATGTCAAATACTTTCCTTTTTCTATAGTCCCGTGTTTCTTATCTGACTTTACCGTGCTTTCAAAGGTTATTGCTGAGTCATCATCACAATTATTCCTATGCTTCAATAACCTTAGACAAACCTGTAATAAAGTATTACTCACCTTCGTTAAAAGTTAATATTAATCAAAGGGTGTTATTTCCACCTTGCTTTGCAAACAATTGATTTTTGGTGTACAAAAAGAGTCAATAAGATTTAATTACTAATGCAACTACTCAAATCTCTTAAAACTACACAAATCTTAGTGGTTTTGCTAAGAATTTATGCTACAATTATTCATGTTATAGTTAAAAAGAAAAACAAAAGACAAGCCTTTCTACCATTGATCCGATAAATATATGGAAAATGGATATGATGGTGTGTTCTCAGCCATGTAATTAATCAATTCATTCATATAGCATACAACAACAATATAGGACATGTAAGCTTCTACTCCCTCTATTTCAAAATGAGTGTTGTTTTAGTCAAAAAAATTGTTTCAAATGAATGTCACTTTCAATTTCCAATGAAATAATAACTTTCTATGTTGTTACACTACTTCCAAAGTATTATTTTTTTTTAGTGTTATCCCCTGTTCATATACGAATCATGGCATGTGTAATAGGGATAACAATTGGCTGACATCGTAGTTGGTGACATTGACCAACCACAATGTTATCAGCGTATAAAAAAAAGCAAAAAAACCGTGTGAAAAAGAGAAAAAAAAAGTTATTTGTCATATTATGGTTAGTCAATATCACTGATATCATCAACCATGATGCCACCTAAGTGGTATCATGTACTAGAGTTGTTGCCTTTTATTTTTGGTGTGTGAAGTGAGCTTGTGAAATGGGTTTGACCATTTAATAAAAAGCAATTAAAATTACATAATTAATTATAGTAATGAAGAAAACAATGGAGCGTACCAAAAGGGTAGCTTCGATGATTAATCCATTGACCTTCAACCGTATAGGAAGCTTCCTTTGAACATTGGATTCGGTCTTCATCTCCTCCATCGCTAGAGTCATACAAACTTTTCCGACCACCACCATTTTACCTTTTGATTCTTCCCCACCACCCTGTCCCTATACACACATAGTAACACATCAACTAAATAAACAATATTATTAACGAAAAATGAAGTTAGAAACAGAACAAGATGTTCCTATCTTACATATAAGACATTAAATGTGACGTAGCAGACATCTTTGAGTCCAAGGTTGAAGACACAGAGGTCATGATTGTCCCAAACATGAGAAGGAGTTTTCCCAGCAGCAACGAATCTACGGCAGGGAGTGATATGACTGCAGGGTGGTTTTAAGGTACGATGAAAGGGAACCATACAAGAAAAAGAAGATGAAGAATTTTCATTGCATTTCTTAATCCATGTTATTTCAATGGCTAATTTGTCATTTACAGTAGTGGCCACGTTGGCTCCAAAAAGTCCTAACTCAAGCTTTAATTGGTTCACCTTCACTGTGTGCTTGTTGCTTTGCTTTGAGGCCAACCACCACTTCTTCATCATCATCGCCATGGCTCTTTCTTCTTCTTCTTGTTGCTAGCACAAGCTAGCTAGGGTAATTGTAGTATTATATTTGATTTGATTTGATGAACAAGTCATGGATTAATAATATATTTGATGAGTATATATATTGATATATTGGACAAAAACATATAGGAATGAATTGACAAGCGTTCCAATGAATTTTATTTTGGCTATTCGCTGCTACGATCGTGTTTATAACTTATAGTATATGTTATGTGTTTTTTTCTTCTTGTTTTTCTAACGAGTAAAAATTAAAAAATTGGAGAATGCAATGGTTTGTACTTTGTACACTCACATTCAAATGGAATCAGTCACAGTTTTTTGGTTTTCCATATTTCCGTGTAAGAGGACCGCTACGGCCCACACCCGTTACATACGCACACGCTTACATTTTAAAGAAAAAGAAATGATTAAAATATATGTTCAAAAAACATTATCATACAAACATCAATTTTAACTTAATTTTTCAACAAAAAGAATTATTTTAATTTAATTTAAAATCAATCTTAGGAGTTGGACGGTTGAAATCAATCTCACTTCATCTCACGAAATTTTGTTATATTCTCGTTTTTGTAATATTAGTACATTGAGAAATACTAACAACACATCTTCTAATATACATTTTTCAACACACTCTCTTTGATTGGTTGAAATTCACATGGGACCCACCAAATTTATATAGGACCCACATGATTTGGTGGGATCCATGTAAATTTTAACCAATCAAAGAGAGTGTGTTGAAAAGTATGTGTTAGAAGGTGTGTTGCTAACATTTCTCTTAGTACATTACAAGCGAGTCGTTTGTTTGTTTGGTGTTACGTATTTCTTTGTGTTAATCTTTTTTTTTATTAAGAGTTTTCCTTAATCATTTGATCTCTACTAAATTTTGAACTTAAATATTTATAATTGATTCAACATTCATAAAAATTTATCAACCATTTGATTTTTCGTGTTATCTATAATTTTATATCTCCTATTATATTGAAAAAAATTTAAAATGCTGATTTTGTGTTACGTATAAATTTTTATTTGTTTAGATTAATTTACAAGTTTTTTAATCAGGAGGGACTTTTTTTTTAATAAATCAGTTTGGACTTGATATACTCTAAATATAAGGATAATTCTTACATAATCACAATTACAAATTTATATCATTTAAATATACACAGAATTACTCATTAACCAACATTTTCAAATAATAAAATATACACAGAATTACTCATTAACCAACATTTTCAAATAATAATAACAATCAATTAATTTTTTTCTATCTTAAACTTGGTTATGGTTGTAACCACGCTAGCATTTCTCCAAATATAAAGCAATTGGGAGATATGTGGTATGTTTTTCATACTTAGACATGGTTAATTTGGCATGTTTGTGGGCCGCTGTGGATGGTGGGGTAAGTGATGACATGTCACCTTTTCACCTTAAAATTTGATATGCATTTTATGGTAAAAATAAGTCGGGCTGAATTAGTCTTTTTAACATTTAAGTGTTTGTTTGGTACTACGTTTGCAAAATGGAGTTTAATGAAAATTGTGACATAAAATCACATCAAAGTAGAAGCTAGTATTTAGAGTTTTTGAAAATCATAGAAAAATGCATCATAAAGTATGCAAACGTGCTTTTGTGTGTTGCAAATAGAAAATTAAACACACGCTAAGTCTAGTATGCTAAAAAAATAAGGTATAGATTTGATATGTACACCCTCCGTTCACTAATATAAACAAAAATCAACATTTTATATTCATTCATTAATGATGTATGTAATCTATAATAAAGACTATATACATCATTAATTGAATGAATCAAAAATATAGTTTTTGCTTATAATAGTGACCGGACGGTATAACGATTATAGACTAATTTTTTCAACTTTGGTTTAGTTTTTTAAAAGTATGATATTACCTTTTTGTTTGTTTAGAATCTTGTCGTATCAACGTATTTAAATAAGTAATCATGGATATGTTAATGAACTTATATTAGAAAAATAGACCAATGGACTAATGGATCCAATAAAATTAAACCCTCTTTTGAATAATTAACATAACATTTTAGAGAATTTGGTACAACATCATATTTCACATTTAGCAATACACATTTTAACACACATTTTTCAACACACTCTCTTCGATTGGTTAAAATGCACATTGGACCCACTAAATTTATATGGGACCCACATGATTTGGTGGAACCTATGTAAATTTTAACTAATTAAAGAAAGTATGTTGAAAAATGTGTGTTGCTAGCATTCCTCAAATAATAATTCAAAGTACAAAATTTTGCTCTTGGTTTAAAATTTAATATAAGTTAATTCAGAGTACAACATTATATTTCACTTCTAGTTTATAATAATACATTTGGTTGAATAAGTTAAAAAATATATTATTTAATTCAATGAACAAAATTTAATATAATAATAAAATTAATAAAAAATATTATTCATATTTACTTAAGTAGGTTGATCAGGTAAGTTTTAAAAGTTTTTGGTATGGCTTGTAGCCTGAAACTTTATAACCAGGTAGGCTCATAAAAAAATCAGCCTTCCCTATTTAGAAAAAGTATAATCTGGTCGAAGTCTGTGAGAGAATAGTCTGTCAGTCGATTCGACAAATTTCCACCGCTACAAGTAGCCATCAATTGCTTCCCCATGCTTCACAAATTCTACAAAATACAAATGACTCACTTTAGAACGTTATTTCTTATGACAAATGTTAGTATTGTTAATTTTTATTGTTGAGGTGGAGATCGAACCTTTGACCTCTGATCACTCTTCTAATAAACTTCTCCAACCCCTGAGTCAAGTCATCCTTATAACTCTTCTCAACTTCATTATTCGAATAATGGAAGCCGCTTTAATTCCCTTAGATTGATTTACTAATTTTTTTTGTTTTGTTTAACATGCACAAACAAGATGGTCTTACAACATGCATAAGATAAATAAGTCACATATATATTCATATATCATTTATTTCAAATGGTGAAATTTATTAATCAAACAATAGAAACTAGCTTGTGGAGGGCTCTGCCCTCTTTTTTATACCAAAAAAAAAACTAGCTTGTGCATGATGTAAGTCTTAATTGTTCACCATAGAATTGAAAGTAAATTATATCTCCATTGTTTGTAAGGGTTTTGTCTATCATACACAAATAAGATGATCTTGCATCATGCACAAATGTATTTTTTATCATTAGATCAGAAAACCATTATGATGTAAGATTTGTTTAAGTCATCCACCATAGAATTGATCGTATGTAAGTTGTTTGAAAAATTTGTGCGTTAAATTCGGGTTTATTTGTGTCGAACTTATGAAACTTTTTTTTTGTCTGTCTAAGCCTCGTTTGGTTTGGACTGTGAGCTAAGAATCAATGGATCTAAATGGTTCGGTAATAAGTGGACGATATTAGTAGACAGACAGTTCACATCAAGCCAACATCAATGACTGACTTAATGTTAACGATAATCACATTATTTAAAGTAAAAAGGGCACGAGTTTGCTGCACTAATGACCAGTAAATATTAAGATTATGATATCTACCAATTTGTTATCGCATACATTTTTTACGGCAACAACAGCAATTAGCTCAGCATTGCATTGAACATGTTAGGCTGAATCTAGAACAGGTTGTATAGGTTTGATATTTGGCAACCCGAAAAGCTAACGACGTACTAAGTTATTCACAAGACAGAAGTGGCATAAATATATTGCTAATAATTATTATGCTGTCAAAAAAACAATTTATCGTTAATAATTATACACATCGGTCATTTAATTTTTTTTAAAAATATCAATGGGTGTATTAGAGCAATCTTTAAGGACCTTAAATGACAATGGGTGTATTTAGGGCAAACATTATATTTTTAAGTGTGTGTTTGGATTGAGGGTTTAAGAAGGGAAGGGAGGGGAGAATTCACTTTTAATTTTTAAATTACGAACAACGTAAAATGTTTTTTAAAATAATTTAAGTGTTTTTGAAGTATTATATAATCATTTATCATGTTGTTATTCAATTTTCTTAAAATCATTTTATAATATGTAATTTAAAAATGAAAACACACCCTAAAAGCTTTGCTACATGGTGCGAGAATCAATTTAAATTCATGCAAGTGCAAAGTCCGATTATGGTCAATTTAAATTCATATGATATTGTTGAAAATTATTCGTACTTACATGTACAAATTAATATCTTATTGATAAAATCAAATAATCTAATAGTCTATTTAAATTTAAACCCCTCTCTTGATCGTACAATTGTACCCATTAAAAAACAAAAGTTACTTGTAATGCCGTGGTAGTTATATGTCCATAATTCTACCAAACACGGAAGAAAAGTTATGCATTAATCCACCTTAAATCTTAATAACGTTATAATCCAATATCGTGTGAATCTGTTCTAAGGTTATCTTGATTGATTTGCAATTGACAATCATACATAGTATTAGGTGTTTTTCTACCCAAATGGATTATGTTAATAGAGAAATGGTGGAAAGTGAAAAACTTGGACCTATAGTGGGGCATAACCATCTACTAGCATATCCCACTCCACCAATTAATTATTAGCTAGGAATTAGGATTTAGTTAATACAAAATCATCATCTTTTGCAGACATATCTTTTAGCTGCTTTAAAACGTACTTAAATTGATTTTATAAACAATAATTAAAACAAAGTTTAAGAATATGTCCTAATCTGCTGGTGCATCTAGCTAAGCATAGCCTTGAATGTGCTCCTTAACAGGTAAATGTTAGAGATGAGATGAGATTAAACTGGGGAAATGGACCCACACGTGACATACCCATGCAACTTGAGTTGGCTGCATATAAATTTTGATGCTTTCCTCATGTTTGTCCACATCTGCATTATTATTCTCTGTTAGGAAACTTCTGTGTTTTTTTGTTTTTAAGTATCATGCGTTAAAGTTCAGTTTCCATTTTTTTTTTTGAAGAAAAAGTTCAGTTTAGATTAACTTATTTGAATTTATTTGATGATATAATTTTTGTGACACCGTTTAAAAGAAGTTATGAAAAACTTGAGCAAATTTCACAAGTTTTTTTTTTTCTTCCTTTTTTTTTTAACAAATCAAAATGAGATTGAAATTAATAAAGGTGAATCCCCTCATACAAGACGTGAAAGAGAAGAAAAA
>Ga0228711_1005552_pt1 | contig 19168 bp, 10 predicted proteins | sample MedpolnodulmetaG_2_FD_177996 | JGI IMG/M metagenome (GOLD analysis project Ga0228711, IMG submission 177996) | Root nodule microbial communities from Medicago polymorpha collected in Santa Monica, California, United States - brown nodules | ecosystem: Host-associated > Plants > Roots > Nodule...
GTTTTTTTTTAAAAAGTCATTCCATTCGACAGTTAAAAAAAAACAAAATACATTTCATTCCACTGGTTTCTCTGTTGTAGCCTCGTGTTTTTTCCCAACCCCTCTCCTTCTTCATGATCCATCTTCCTTCTCTTATTTTCCTTTTTCCAAAAAAACATTGTTCTTCATTTCTCCCTTCATCAATGTCAAATCTTGTTGGCTTCGTCTTTTCGTGAAAAACCGGTTCATTCTTCTATTCCACGGTATTAATTCATTTCATGTTTATATCATTGGATCATTTACATGCAAATATTGCTTATTATTATTATTGTTGTTGTTCTATTCAGTTGGTAGGTTTTTGTCTGAAATCATGGTATAGAGCAAAGCAATGTAGAATGAATTCTGATGAATGATATATGTTTATTCATTATTACACGCAACAGCAAGTTTAAGAAGAATTTCACATGTCAAACGAGGTCTAAGAAAAAGGAAATTGAATTGTGTTTATGCATGTTTTCCTTGTTGATGATTGTAATGCTATGTATATATATAGAGGAATGAAAGACAACCGAGGAACAAACTGAGCCGCTGACCCATGGCGAAACAACCCTCTTGAAAACTACATTCTCAGATCTTCTAGGAGACACACCATTGATATGCACGACCCTTTAACTGTTCGTATAAGATCCACAACCTTTGGTACTAGGAAACCAGAAGAAGTGTTAAACGCAAATGGTATAGAAACATGTTGATTGTCAGAACATACTTTCTCATATATTTGGCCACTTAACTAGAAACGACTTTGAGGGTTTCATGTCCCAAAGTAAAAGCCCCGGTTCCCAATCCCACAAGTGGGGAAACCCTGGTCGAGTCCACACACGTGGTTATACCATTGCTATCATGCGATAAATCATAAATTATTTTGAATTGCGTCATACAATATCTAATTGTTCTTTTGAGGCGTTTTATGATTGAAAATTCAGCTTGGCAATTTGCGATTTGAATCTTGTTCTGATAATAACTATGCTTGGAATATCTGTAACACTTGAGTTTTAAGTGTATCTGTGATTGGTTTACGAAAATTATTTTACTATTTTGATCTTAAGTGACAAAAATATTACCTTGTTTTCATTTCATTTCGTATTTCCAAAGGTTTGTATATAACAAAAACAAGATTCTTAAGGAAAAGTGTATTCTACTTTTCCCCATAAGAAGGAAACAAAGAATATGGGGGCTTTCTGAAGAGGTTGGGTTGTTCTCCTTTGTGCCTCTAGTTTTCTTACATTTTAAACCATGGCTACATGATACAATGATAAAGAGAGCCATTATTGTACCAACCAAAAAAAGAAATGAGAACATCATTAATGTATGTTTACTTAATTGAAAATAATACTAAATCGACTTATTGATGTGTGTTTTTGGCCAATTTTGGATCTAAACTGAGAAGCCAGGCGCGCCTTTTATGTTGCAGCTGTCTATTTAGCAGCAAATAATTATAACAAAGGCGTTAATTCTCAGCTAACAGCGTTGCAGCTGTCTAGAACTTCATTTTATGTACTTACTTGCATCTGAAAGTATGAGCTTATTTTGTACGTCTTCCGTATTTTCAGGATGTTTTAGCTTGATTAAGATTTGAAAAGAAAGATGTCATTTAAGAGATTGCGAGATAGTATACTTGAAAAGATTTTATCTCCAGAAGAGCAGCAGATCAAGGTACTAGCCATTAATTTTTGCCCTATTTTATGAACCTGAAGTGTTAAATTTGATGTTTATTGTATGTTCTAACCCTGCATTTTATGTGATGTTCTTCCATCCAAAAGTTTGCATGTGGTCGAATTATTTGTTAGGAAATGAATACATTTCTTTTAAAATCCCCAATCAGGAAACTAATTATCTTCCTAATTGGATGAGCAAGGAAGGTTGTTTTAGGGTAGTGATGCCATTTTCTGGAGATATTTTGAAGTAACAAAATGTTTGGTTCCCTTTGTTCTTTTCAGATCGCAGAAGTCGGAAGGATAATTGGTCCAATTGCCGACAAGTTCCCGGCTATATGTTCGGATGCATCAGTGCTAAGGTTTCTTAAAGCACGAAATTATAATACTATAAAAGCTGCAAGGATGTTGAGAGCCAGCATAAAATGGAGGCTGGAGTTCAAGCCTGAGAAGATTAGATGGGTGTGAATCCAATATTACTTTTTATCTCTGTTTTTAAAAAAATAAAAATAAAAAACAAAAGAATATATATGAGAGTTCGATTTGGAAAAATATGAAGTACGGAAATTTGTGAATATGCTAGTCCTCTAAGTTCGTTTTGGTATGGTTTAATGAGTAAAAAACTTGGGAACTTAGATAAATATAGCTTAATCCCAATGAAGAACGATTAAAACAAAGCTGTTAGCTTTACTTTACAAATTTACTCATTGTAACTAGGAGAGATCTATCACTTTACAATGTTAATTTTCATTGAAAACAAGTAAATTTGGTGGCTTCAACACTGTTAACACTCTCTGTCCGATTTTATTCTGTTTATCCGATTTCAGGATAACATTCCTGACCATAATCGGGTGGTTTTAAATAATGATGAGTTACTTACTGTTAACTAGGTAAGTGCAACTAAAAGACCATTATCTATTTTGCTTTATACAATCAGGATGATGTAGCTCAAGAAGCTTTGATGGGAAGGATATATAGGGCTGATTACTTGGACAAGCAAGGAAGGGTTGTTTTTGTTATTAAAGCTGGACGCCAGGTAATCTAAACACCTCGATGGGAATTAACTCAAATTTCATTTTTTATTTTCTGTGGATGGACTTGATCCTTCTTGTTTTGTAGACGTCATTGATGATTTAATATAATTGATGATTTAATCTTTTAACTAAGAACTTAGTTATTCAATGTAGAGTACAAGTGCGACAATCGTACAGATCAAGTACCTTGTTTACTGTTTGGAGAATGGTATATTTAATCTAAGTTCCAGACAAGAACAAATGGTTTGGCTAATTGATTTTCAAGGGTGGAGCACATCGTGCATATCAGTAAAGGTCACCCGAGATGCTGCTCAAGTCTTGCAGAATCATTACCCTGAAAGGTTGGGCCTTGCAGTCTTCTACAATCCGCCAAAATTGTTTGAGTCATTTTGGATGGTACGGTATCATAATCTATCCCGTCTTTATAACCATTTTTTTCCCGCTTTTGTGTGTGGTGGTGGGGGGTGGATTTTATTACATGAGACGTATATGCATGATGAAACTGGAGACATTTGCCTATCCTGCAAATGTCACCTTAGTGAAACCATTTCTTGTGAGACAGGAGACGTGCTGCTCAAGTTATAGGATTTATTTTCTGTGTTTGATAAGTGTGCATTCTTTGGAACAGATGGTGAAACCATTTCTTGAACCCAAGACTTACAGAAAGGTGACATTTGCTTATCCCGACAACCCAAGGAGCCGAACGATGATGGAAGAACTCTTTGACATGGACAAGCTAGAATCCTGTTTTGGAGGAAAAAATACAGCAGGAATGAACTTTGAAGCTTATGGTCAAAAAATGAGAGAAGATGACAAAAAGATGATTGATTTTATTGATTCTTGTTGTTCAACCTCAGAAGCTAATGAAGTACTGCAATCAAGGAATGACTCTGATAATGAGTCATCTGGTAGTGAAGCAGTTTATTCAAACCTGGATGAAGATGAAGAAAATATACTAAAGCGGTCGCCGTACTCCGAATATGAACCCAAGAATGAGGTTCATCATGAGAAAAATGAGTGAAGAGGTGAACCAAAATTTAGCAAACCAATATGTAATTTTGGTTTTTAAGTGACATCTACATTTATTTCCACCAATGCCCAATTAGATCACTATCCAATGTAGCAGACGTCAGTATATGGAGCCATGCACCTTTTCATTGAAAGTATGAAGAAGTTGAGCTGGCTCTTTTGGCATGAGAATTTCAGAAGTGGGGTGTGTTTGTATTTTGTAACGTGTAAGGATTTGTTTAGAAGAGCTACCCACCACTCTTTCATGTACAGTCTAACCTATGTCCTAAATGTAACACAAAAAATCATGTTTGATATTCATATATATAGATTTATTTTATAGAAAATTTCAACATCTTATAATATGACCTCTAAAAATTATCCAAAAAGGACAAATTCAATGGATATTTGAGATTCTCGATGACTAAATTGTTACCTTATAATTTTCAGAAACTAAGCTATCGTGTACTTTTTTCTTAGATAATAGTTAGGACGGTGAACTTAAAAGATTGGACCATCATAACGAAGTTAATTATAATGGTTGGTTTAATAATAAACAAATGTAATGGTCAACATTTAATATGTTTATTGTCATTGTACTTCACCAATGTTTTTGGACACTAGATAAAATAGATCTCAACGGTGTAAGTGGAAATATCACCGGAGCTGCTGAAGAATTGTAGATCGAACACATGTTTTATTTCACCTTTGAGAACTATTCAAAAGAAAAGGAGTTTGCTTGGCTTGTAAGTAGGATGGGAATAGCCCAAACCTACCAACAAGGACATATGATCTGACTTTGGTCTGAACAACTTAAAGTTTGATTCAACATAATTCGTTTAAGAAAAATATTAGGCTTAATCCCCTTTTAAAAAGTCTATTTATTTAAATAAGTCAGACTTGGACGTTTTGTTCAAAGCTAATTAAGTTTGTGAAGTTGGTCAGAATATTCGATAAGCATTAGCTAAATGAATTGATAATTTATTCGGAAAATAGAGACAAGCAAGATTTCATCGCCGTTGCCGGCCAAAATCAGGAACCGAATTAAAAATATTTGTGAATGTATATGAGGTTGGCAATCCAACACCAGCCTGGAAGAACAAAATCACTGACAACATGGCATGTTTTCTGGAATAGTAAATTATAAAAATGTCAAAAGCTCTAGGAAGCAATGATCGTGACCATCATCCATTTTTCATCGTTCTTTATTTCAATACTTTATTAGTTTGATGAATTTAATAATATACTCTATTGGGGTATAATTATGGTAGTAATGTATTTAATGGTGTGACAACACATTATTGAATACATGTATAAAATAATTATATAATAACAAAGTATATTAATTAAACTTTAGTTTAATCGTAGTTAGTGCTAATAAATAATTGATTTTGAATGATTGATGTTCTAAAACTAATTTGAATATAGACTTGTTTATATTTGAATGTATATATAATAGTGATTTCAACAATAAATTCAAAAGTATCTCCGTTAGCTTAGCCAATTGGTAGGACATTACATAATATATGTGAAATTGGAGTTCAAACTCAGACATAATCAAGACTAAAAATTGAGTGAACATCACATTTTAGTTTTAAATTAGAGTGAATTTAGAGACAAAATTAATTATATTCAATTTAACGCAAATGGTTGGTGTGTAATGTAAAAGTGTTATAAGTTCTAGTCTACCAAATTCATACCACAAATTTAAAAAAAATAGCGCACACAGTTTTTTATTTCTAAATAAAATATTTAGATTTATTTTACAGAAAGCAACTTCTGTGCTATTTTTCCCTTACCAAAAAAAACTTCTGCACTATTTATGTAACTCGAACAAAATTTAGAAGAAAAACATAAAACTATATTGATACATGTATATCTTATTTTTCACACAAATAAACATGTATATCTAAATTATCAAATCATTGGATACATTTTATTTATGTTAATATCCCTGCATTATTAGCCATGAAAATGTAAATTAGTCAAAACAATGAAAATATGAACTCTAGAATTCTCCTAAACCAAAATTACCATGAAACAAAACAACCAAGGTGACTCATGAACACCATAGTCACCATGACATGTCCCACACAACACAACACAACACAACATAGATCTCACAACATGAAAGCATGACAGAGTAAAAGGTTTTCTTTCCAGACAGCAACAATGAAAAAAAAGCAAAAATTTAGAATAATGTCATCATGATAGTATTCTATCATTTTCTTTCTCTTCTTTTCGTGCCGCCCCACACTCTCTCTCTTTTTTCAAACCAACAAAGGTCACATATCCAATGCCATAACACATACATTCAGCTTCTTTTGTGAATGTTTTGTCTCATAAACCAAACAAAAAAATATACATTGAAAAAAAAAAAACAGAGGTTTCCCACATATCCTTGATTTCTGGTGAGTCTTTTTCTAAAAAAATTCATTTTTTTCTTCATATTTTTTGACCCTTTATTCCATAATTGATTATGCTGTGATCAATTCATCATTTTCCTAAAAATAAATTAATTTTTATTTGATTTTAGGGATTGGATTTATCATTGTTGTTCAGTGTCATTCATTTTAATTCATTGGTGTTGAGGTAAGTTTAAGCTTAAATTTTTGATAAATTTCAAAACTTTCTTTTTAGCTTTTATTTCCTTTTATGGAACTGTTGATGATGGTCACTAGATCTTATTTTGGGTATCCTTTTGTTTGTTTATGGTTGATGAATCAAAAAACAGGTTTTAGCTGAGGGAAGAGTTATCAAAGAGAAGGAGATGGGATCAGTGATTGAAATTGGAATCAAAATTAGGAAATTTGTTTTCATTTCAATCAGAGGGGTTTACAGATCAGCTTGCCATCATCCATTTCTTTTGGGATTTTTAGGTTTTTTGCTGTTTTTGTACAGATATTTTCCTTTTTTATTTTCTGTTTTGGTTTCTGCATCTCCCGTTTTAGTCTGCACTGCTCTTCTGCTTGGGACCCTTCTCAGTTTTGGGCAGCCAAATGTGCCTGAGTTTGAAAAGGAAGAGAGAGTTACTCATGGTATTTCGTCGTTTCAAACTGGATTTTCGGAGGGTGAAACCATTGTTTCTGATAGAGATGAGAGCTATTTTGTGAGAGGATATTCGGAACATAGAAGTGATATCGAAGAGAGTGGCGTTGAAGAAGCGAGTTTGGTGGGTGTTAAAGATGATAGGAGTGAGGATGATCATGGTTTGCTTTATGACTCTGCGCTGGATGATGTTAACTTGCAGGATATTCAGCATGAGAACGAAGTAAAAGGGGATGTAGAAAGGGAATTACATAGTTTTGACTTAGGAAAGGGCAAGGAAGTTCATGACGAGAACCTCACATCCGAAGTTGTTTCAAGTGACGACGAAGCTATTGAGAAACAGTATGTCATGGTTCAAAAAGAAGATGATGATGATGATATTTTTGAAATTGAGAATGGGAAAGCTCGGGGAGGCGGGTTTGATTCATTTAAGGAAGGTGATGCAGATTGTTCGCCTAGTTCATCTTGGAAACGGGTGGACAACAACACTGATGAAGACGACTCTGAGGATTCAGGGTCTGATAGGGCAGAGAGTTCTTCACCGGATGCTTCCATGGCTGATATCATGCCGATGCTTGATGAGCTCCACCCACTTTTAGATGTAGATGCCCCACAGCCTGCTCATCTGTCCCATGATGGTTCTGATGCTGCATCCGAGAAATCTCAGAAAAGCGACAACGACGATGATGACAACAGTGTCGAATCAGATGAAGATATTGAAAATCATGGTGAAGCGGAAGAAGATGGTGTTGATGAAGAGGAAGAAGCAATGGAGGGTGGCCAAGAGGATGAAAGTAAATCTGCTATCAAGTGGACAGAGGATGACCAAAAGAATCTTATGGATCTGGGAACTTTGGAGCTTGAAAGGAACCGACGATTGGAGAGTCTTATAGCTAGGAGAATGGCAAGGAGATTGATGACTGAAAAGAATCTAATAGACTTAGATAGTGCCGATGTTCCCTCTAATGTTGCGCCTATTTTTGTTAGACGAAACCCTTTTGATTTCCCTGATGAATCTTATGCTGGCATGGGATTACCACCCATTCCTGGTTCTGCTCCATCTATTCTACAGCCTAGACGAAACCCTTTTGACATTCCGTACGACCCAAATGAAGAAAAACCTGATCTTAAAAGGGACAGTTTTCAACAAGAGTTCACACAGTTTAATCAAAAAGATGCATTTTTTCGGAGGCATGAAAGTTTTAGCATGGGACCATCAGTATTGGGGATATCTAAGCAAGAGAGGCATGATATTAATTGGAAGCCTGTGTTTGTATCTGAAAGGATGGTTTCGGAGGGAACAAGCTATTTCCAGAGGCAATCTAGTGAAGTAAGTGATTCAAAGTTGAGCGAAGTAAGTGATTCAAAATTGAGTTCTGTTCCAGATACTGAGTCAGCAAGTTCAGGTGATCAGGATGAGAGGAAATTAAGTGAACGGGAGTTGTCTCCAGAGACTGAATTAACATCTAATTTGGATGGCGTTTCTGTTGAGGCTGGTCATGGAAGTGGATCCTCTGAAGAAAATGAATCTGTGGAGATGATACAAGGTGAGGAGAGCAATGTTTACCGTGATGAAGATGAAATAGTGCTCGGTGGAGTGGAAGATCCTTCTGAGATGGAATTTTATCCTGCAACAGGAGAGCTTGAAATCGACGAGCAATTCAATGATGAGGAAACAGATTTGACAAGAGAACCAAGTGTTGATGTGAGCAGTAGCAGATCAAGCCAGTCCTACCGATCAGAAGTGATTGACGACATACCTGATGAGGAATCAGAAAAACCTGCAAATTTGCAGCATGAAGATGGTCACTTCCCAGAATCGAGAACTTCAACCCAAACATCAGTGGAGGAATCGATAATTTCAACCCGAACTTCAGTCGAGGAATCAAACTTCCAGCATATAAGTGGTGAGGTGGAAGAGACCCCACTGGTACCAGTTTATGACTGTAGCCCACCCTCAGCAGAACAGCTTATATCTTTTTCTTCCGTGTCTTCGGATTCAGCAACAGAGTTTTCTGAGACAGCATTGCATCCTGTCTCAGTCGATACTACTGCTGATGTGGCTGATAAAGAGTACAAGCCGAAGGACAGACTGGAGGATAATTCTTCTAATTATGAGAAAATTCAAGCAGCCTCTTCCGAACTGCATGTGGAAGTCAAAAATGAAATGAGGTCCGAGAAATCTGAAGATATAGATGTTACTGCAGAGGAGTTATCTGCAGTTATGCCAAGTTTTGTTGATCAAAATGGACCTACAATGACTGAGTTTTCTGTGGATTCGAACTTTTCTCTGGATATTGGATCAGAAAAGGGTGTAACTGATTCAGGTTTGTTTCATGAACAGGATATAGACAACCACATATCTGCAGATTCTGAAATGCTTCATCAAGACAATGTAGAGTCTCCAGATTCAAACTATCATCTGGCTTCTGATAAGTTACATCTAATGGATAATGAGTCTGTGGAGGAAGATGCACTGCCCAATGAAGTATCTAAACTAGATAATGAAGATATGTCTGTTTCAGTACAAAATGAAGATGAAATGCTGGATTCCGTGGCTTCTGATTCCCACCATATACCTTCTAATGGTTCATCTATGCATGCAGCAGGGGATTCACAGTTCTTACCAGTAGAAACAGAACATTTAGAGAAAAAATGGTCAAATGAAGAACGCATATTTCCGATCGAACAGGATAAAGTCTTGCTGTCAAGTTCCAGGGAGCAAGGTAACACCATTATCCACCAAGATCTGGATAAGAATATGGTTTCTTTCACTTCTGATAACCAGCAAGAAGTTGATGTCAAGTCTCCCTCCGACTTGGAGAATCATCTGTCAAGCTCTGATAAATTGGTAGATGCACAATCTTCCAGTGATCACCATGAAAGTCATGTAAGTCAAATAATTCATTCCTTGAACTTCTTTTACTTTAATGTTCCATATGTTTAAGGAAAATCACATATGAGGAAAAAATAGATACAGTTGTAAATGTTTTCATAGAAGGAATTATTTTCCTATTGCATTTTAACCCAAGAAATTGGAAGTCGTTGTAGTTTTTCCTCCTACTGATAATATTCTTGTTGAAGTTGAGTTTTGGATAAAAGAAAGAGAAGAACAAGAAAAAAAAAATTATGGTGAAATATGTTTGATACTAACTTAATACAAAAGACTAAACATTAACCTCTATTTATCGGTATACAAGACTCCTAATCCTAAATTAGTAGGGAAATCGGTAAATAAAACATGATAATGATTGAGTAATATGGAAACTGATCCTGCAAGATAATCTAAGATACATACGATTAGAAACTGGTCTGAGGAGAGAAACTAATATATTTAAATGTACCTCAGATTTTGATTTCCAATGAATGAACATTTTTCAAGGCCTCCTTTGTCTTTTCTTGATCTTTTTTCATTATATTATCGCAAAAATCTCAATTACCATCTCCTACTGAGACTGCTAACCCTTGAATACCCAATTCAATAGGCTAGCATCAGATATGTTGTTGTTTAATTTGGTATGCTGAAGACGAAGAAAGACTCTTCTATAAGAGCTGTGCAGAAAGATGAATCAAGCAAATAGATGTCAAACAGAGGATACTTGGCATATGACAATTTTACATCTATTGCACAAGTTGATAGAATTGTTACTTTTAAAGAAGTAATTGTTCAAGCTGGGTTTTCTGTTGTTATTTCTACATGCACATGATTGATAATCCGGAATAATTTGTTCTTTCGTTTTCATCTGATGCTCATGACAGCTCTGCTGACATTGCATTTGTTTAGTGTAAAGTGAGGTTAATTGATCTAAGACTCTAAATAAGCTAAAAAAACTGATCATAAATTCTTTGACATTCTGCAGAATTCTGATAACATTATGGTAGAACCTTCACAGGATGCCGGCACTTCCAATGATGGAGTTGGAGAATTGCATGAACATGACTCCTTATTTGAAACTCCTATTATGATCTCTTCTGTGACTTCTGAAAATTCTGACACCCCTGAATTCCGTTCACCCACTGGTGAAGTGGATTTGGAAGTTTATAAGCATCACGGGGAAGTTGCTAATGAAGACCAAAATGAAGCACAACAAAACTTAGTTCCTTCAGCAGAGGGCTACATGTCTCCTAATAATGAAGAAAATTTCAACGAATTTGATTATATGAAGGATATTGACGAGGAATTCTTGTCAGAATTGGACACAGTTGGGGATTTTAGTGTCGGTGATGCTGGTGTATCACATCATACTGACTACGTCCATGAAGAAACTAGAGATGCTCAACTTAGTTCACTGCCCGAGGATGTAAAAACAGCAGAGGTTGAGCAGGACAATGACATACCAGTTCTTGAAGTAAGATCAGTTGAAGATATTGACATAGCTTTTAAGCAACTTCAAGAAGGAGTTGATGTTAATGATGTCATCCTTCCGAGTACAATTAAGGATCAGCTTGTTAGTGATGAATCTAGAGATCACGTGGAAGTTAATTCAGACCTTCAAGTCATTGAAGCCAGATCCCTAAAAGATATTGATGTTGCTTTAGAGAAAATATCTGAAGATAATCAAGGTGAGCTGCCAGAAAAAAGAGATGCAGAAGATGCTTCAGTCAAACTGGAAGCAAATGAAGATGGCTCAGTGAAGTTGAATGAATCATTTGATGTATCAACCAGTGCTGAAGAAACGAGCAGAACTCCAGTTGATAAATTGGATAATGTATCCATTAGCGGCTCTAGTAATAAGGAAAAATCTCACAGTAGGAAATCTAGTTCTAGTTCCAGTTCGAGCTCTAGCGATGATTCTGATTGATGCCGAGAGAAGTCATTTTGAGCGAGCCGAAAGAGTTTTTTCTTATTTATGTTGTTTTGCGTATTTTTCTTTGGAAATGGGAGTTTGAGTTTCTTTCTAGCCTCGGAAGTACCATGGGGTCTTGGCTAATGGTAGTCAGGTCAGGTTTCTATAATTTTGATGGATTGGTTTCTTCAAGAATGAGTTTTGGTTTTATTTCTTGAAGCTTGCAGTTTTTTGGTTAAATTTTACCCTTCATTGTGAGCAATTTGGTATATATATAGGGTGAGAGCTTATTTCCAACAGTGTTGCCTCATGTGTAGTCCAAAAGAAATTGGATTTTTTGTACATTATAAATTTGATTATAGAAATGGTGATTGAATTTGTTTCTATGTATACATCAAGTAGCCATTTCCGGGTTCTTTTTCCGACTTATTTTCTTCCTCTTTGCATAAGAACTGTTTTGTTTATTGAGGGCCAGAAAATGTAGTAATATTCCTCAATTTTGGCTGTGCCACTATTGACCAAGTCAATTACTTCAGCCCTTTTAATTTGGATGTTTATTAATGAATGATGATGAGTTTGTAGATTTAGGGTGCATATGGAAGAATTTATTTACAAAACTTTTTTGTAAGAATTTAGATTAGAACTTATGAAAACAGACGGTCATTAGCGTATTTTAATAAGCTTTTCAAGAAACTTTTCGAAATAGATTATAACTTGTACAAAGCGCTTATATGAAAAGTTAAAAGACAAAGACAAAGCCTTCCCTAACCTATGCCAGTTAGTTTTCTATACAGTATGCAGATCATGGTTCCCGAATTATTATTGTCACGAAGTAAACAAAAATTTAAAACACAAGCACGGTAAACAGATCTTCACTTGTAACAAATCTATCTTATGAGAGAGAAACTGTTTACAACAAACAGAAAGTCTCCTTAAAAGAAAATTACATTACAAGATATGTCAGAGCTATGTTCTCTTTTACTAGCTAAATTTTTCATTTTTGTGGTTTAAAAGTATGATAAACTATGTTAATATTTCTAAGTATACCTAATTTATAAGCCAATTACAAGAAAACAAGTTACTGCTTTTGTTTCTTGTTTGCTAGCCTCGAAGAAGTCTCAACCTGCATGCAAACGCATACGTGAGTGTCAATAAATACAGTGCTAGAGATTGTTGTCTGAAAATCATAAAGAACAATACATTAAATAATTTATGTAATTTCCATTTCCTTGGATTTATTTACTAATATGCTGACAGGAAAACATTGAGTACGTGCACAAAAAGCTACGTGGGACCTGCAATTTCAGCCAACTCTGAAGTTATGACGACTGTGGAGATAATTTTTTTTTCTTTCAGTTACAAGCAATTTAGTTCATTAGACCAAGAATAAAGGTTTCCAGTGGTCCTGTAACTTTCAACATATATCCTTCATTGGGTGGCATCACTAACTTCTTCAGATATAATTGATAAATCAATTACAAAATGTTTGTTTATAATTTTCACAGGCAATTAGCAAACATGTAGAAAGGGATAGAATACTCGGCATTTTCACTTATTATTAGAAAATTGGCAATTTGCCCCATAATTTAATGGAGTGATCTGCTTTTCCTTTTTATTACTATCAATCTCATGATTAACTCCAATTCAGAGGAAGCAAGTTTTTACTTTTTATACTAGAAAAAAAAAAAAAAAAATCTTCCTCATTTGCAACAATAAACTTTTGGTAAACTCTGATAATTTGGGGTTTATCTTCCTATTCATCGTCAAAAATCATAATCATAACAATAAATATAAAAAGAATGTCTTACAGCATGTAGGCGTTCACTGATGAATGTCATGGATCTCAGCATAGCCTCAAGTGTATCCCTCGTAAGCTGAAACTTAACCTCTGTTTCGCCTAATGTAGACTTGCTATAATCATGCAGCTATAAAAGAAAAGCGATATTAGAAGGATATATTTTCATACTAAAACAACATTACAATGCTATACCACAGCACTGCTGATAAAATGATTTCAACATTAGAATACTTCTCTACAAATTACCTTAAGGCTGATTATAGCCACTCTCTCTGCAGGGGATGAGCCACGATTCTCCATGGTCCAAGTCATTGATTTGAGGTGAGGAAGGCTTTCCTACAATTTTATTCTATAATTATAACAAAGAAAGAGAAAAAAATCCGAGATAGGCCAAAACACATACTATTTGCATGTTCACATTACTTCTTAAATCTGTACAAGAGAAATTATCAGGCATTCTAATCAGTAAATAAACTAAGCACCATCTAGCTAACCAAATCCCATTCTTAACTATATCTTCTCCTTCACAATTCCATATTATTTAAATGATATCTTAACTTAGTTATTTTTTTCAATTCCCCTTCATTGATCTTCAAAATACAATTGCCATATATCCTTTCCAATACTTCTTCAAACTTGCCTAGCACCAGATCTTTTGAAACTCTTCTAATTTCAGGCATTGTACTAATTTACGTAGCTGAATGAAACTCACCATATAACACAAAACATCAAGTAACTTCTCTTAAAGAAAAGATTGTGTAATTTAGTTTGGAAAATTTGACACTGTAGCCAAAAATTAACAGTAGAAGGAGAAGATATGCCGCTAATGCAAAATCAATGATACGATACAACATAAATAAAAAGAAATTAAAAAACCAATGCACCTCAAGAACCAAGGAAGTAATATCACATTGGAAGCATGTGGGCAGCCCTGACACATTAACATCAGCAACAAGTGATGTTGGTACTCCCAAATCACCGCAGTTCAGCCGAGCAAGAGAATCGCTGTCTTGGCGAGGCCACAAAGATGTTGACATCGAGGAAGAAGGTTCAGAGGAAAATGATGGATGGACAGTTGTTCTGACCTGACAGGAAGCATCTGTCCATGGCAACAAATCCTAAATACATAAAAGAAAACGATGAGATGAGAGTGGGAAGGAGAAGAATAATACTATCCAACTCCATCTATTAAGAATCACTTTGAATAACTTAAACTTGTCCATATAAGATTATAGGAAAAGAAATACTAAAAGAACTTTGCAACAGTTACAAGTTTTTTAAACAATAGTCTTTCATATAAGTAGAAATTAGCTCATACATGTAATTTTATTTTTAGAAACTCTCATTTAACTTCTCTATGAACACCTATAAGGATTCATTCGTAAGCGAACACCCCATAAAGTTCTTTAATTGAGAGGTTTCTAAAGTCAAGCTAAGCTAACGCATTGGATTTTCAGCCTTTTTTTTTATTGAAAAATCACCTGTGTAGATTTTTATAGTAATTGTTTAACTTACAAAAATAAAATAAAAAATCATGTTCAAGATTATTTTGAATATCTTTTAAAAATATGAAACTATAATTGTAGCCACGGCACCAATGTTTTTAGTGATTTCATGAAGAAACTTATTTAGCACCTACACTTCACATTGAAGGTGTGTATGGTGGAATTAAAGTTAGAGTGAGTTTGTGTCTATCTCTCTTATCTTATTTATTATTTCTTTTTCATATTTTTTCTCTCTTATAAAATAGATAAAATTACACTAAAGTCGACTTGTTTTTCCACATTAAAGTCACTGAATCCCAATTGTGTCTGGTGTCTGACGCTGATACCAATTCCACGGCACTGATGCATATGGTTACATTTAATTATTCAATTTTTTTAACTTATTACCGATGTCAACTTGTCGGTGTATCCGATGGTTGTAATATATCAATTTTGCATTAAATTTCAATAAAATAAACTAAAAAAAAATGACCTGTTGTTGTTGTTGTTGAGAAAAATCGTGGTTCCAGCAATCTCGATTATTCTGAAAAGAGAGTAAAAGAATAGTCTGCAACTCTAGCGGAAGATCAGGAGGAAAGAATTTGAGAAGCTGATCATGGGTCAAATTTCGAGAAACAAATATTCTGATAAGCCAGCGAAGAGAAGCCAAAAGAGGATCGAGTTGGGAAGGTGAAGAGAGGTTGAGAAGAGATTGAAAATGCGATTTTTGGGAAGAAGGAAGACCGGTTTTCCTTGTGTTCCAGAGAGTGGAGAGGATATGGTTCAGTATTTCCTCTGATTTTATGCACTTCAGTTTGTGAAGTTGTTGTTGTACCTCTTGCTCCATTCTACCGTTCTCCTCCATTTTCACATGGAACTGGAACCTTGTTCTCTTCTCTTCTGTTGCTTCTTTTTTTTCTCAGGTACTGGGATCCTTTGAAGTGAGTAGTACACACGAAATTGAGAAAAAAATCAACTATATTTGGGTAAATACCCCTTTCCCTATAATATAACACGTGCGAATTCTGGTTTTAGTCTTTGTAAAAACAAATATAGATTATGTCCCCTATCATTTTATATTCTTTCACTTTTGGTCCTTTGTTGTAACATGCTACCAGAATCTGCTGATGTGTTGCTGACTATGTAATTATTTTATTTTATTTACATTTATTTAAACAATTGAAATCAAATTTTTGAATTAAAATAAATTAACTTATAATAAAATGTAAACTCCATCTTCATCTTTCTTATTTGAGGTATGCTAGCGTCAAATGCTCATGCACTCTCTCTTAGACAATTTCTCACTTATTGGACCACGTCACCCACTTTCTTAAACAATGCAATTGGCTACCTGTTCATCCTTTTTCCCCTTTTACTTCATCTCTCTTAAACTGAAGATTAACACCACCGCCAATATCCTTCAACCTCACCCGTCAATTGCCTCATACACTACCACCCCTTTCCCCTTCCTTAAAGGATTGCTCAATAAAAATTGGTCCTTTTCATTCTAACTTTTTTTTCTCCATGCAGCATTTATATTGAATTTTACAGATGTAGATGATGACATAATATATGTTTGCTATTTTCAGAAACAATCTTGAAACAATTACATGAATTGAACATTGCTGCAACATTCTCTATGGTTTCTTAAACCAATGTTTTTGAAGATTACGTGAATTTCATGAATAATATATCCCTTCTTTGGCCAGTTGGATGTAGGGGTAGTTGTTGTTGATTCATGAGATAAGGTGAAGAAAGAAGAGAAAAAAAACGATTGTGTAATACGTGAAGCAGAGCAACATGTTTCTTTTAGTTGTTGTCTTCTTTTGAGATACGGTGTTGTGCTTGAAAAACCCAGTGAACCCATTCAGTTGTATTGAAAATCAATTTTTTTTCCTGTTTTTTCTTTTAATTAAGAGGATGGACTTTTCTAAAACCAGCATAGCCGGTTAACCGGTTTGTAGAAAGGTTTTTTTTATTTTTTTAAGTGACGTGGTCCGATGGTTGGGCAAGTGCTCAAAAGAGAGTGTTTGAGCAATTGTCATTAGCATTTCTCTTCTTATTTTGTTCTTGAAGCTTCACCTTCTTCATCACCAAGTTCATCCCAACCTTCATAAGAAAAAATCCAGAAAAACCTAAACCTCTTAATTTCAAATCCTTAAATCTCAAAATCCCTAAATTTTTCAATCACAAATTGCTAAATCTCAAATCTCTCAAAGACAATATTTCATGTAGCCACTGCAATCTATCATTTTCCTCCAAAAGTAGTTTGTTCGTTGCTGTTAACTTCATGGTCCTTGCTTTTCAATTGTCCCCCTTCTTTCCTCTACTTCTCTATGCACCTGCAAAATTAATTAACACCAGTCCACAATACACATACACCGTCAATCCATAATACACAGCCGCCGAAGTTTAAAACAAGCAAAAAATTCAAATCTGAAACTCATCGTAATAGTCGCATCGCAAACGCAATTGGAGCGAGGTTTTTGGCTTGTTTTCCATAAACACATTCATCTCCTAAATTTTACAGGAACCCATACAATGTTTTTCCAGAAAAATCAATAGAAATAAAAACCCAAACACATATCATTTTGATCCATTGGGTTGTGCGTGTATGAATATCCATTTGCAGTTTTAGGGTTTCGAATTTCCCTCTTCTTCATTCGAATCTGGGCTTCGAATTGCTTTTGTCCGTTTGTTTCTTAAAACTTCATATCTGAATTTTTAAGTTGGGGTTTCATTTGGTTTGTGGTGTTAATTGATTTGGGAGTTTCAATTTGATTTAGGGTTTTGCATTGAAGAAGAAGAAGAAGAAAGAGTGTTTGGAATGGGTCGAGTTGAAACAAGAGAAAGACATAGATGAAGAGGGAGATGAAGAGGGTTTGTATCGAGAAAATAAGATGGAAAGCGGTCTGTTGTTTTGTTTCTATTTTTTTATTTTTCTAATTTAATTATGTTTTTAAGTTTTTGTTAATAAGTATAAAATAATTATAAATCAAAGAAAAGCCACATGGAAATAAATTTAATAAAAGAATTACATGGTCAGCTAGACACGTCAGCAGATTCTGCTGACATGTTTCAACGAGGGACTGAAAGTGGAAGAATCTCAAATAATAGAGACAAAATCTTTTTTTTTTTATAGGGAACAAAACCGAAATTCGTTCATATTACAGGGACGAAAAGAGGTATTTACCCTACTTATTTTAACGAAACTACGTCCATGGCAACAGGGTGTGGTGGGGACGGATTTTACCTAACTCATCCACATCCCCAGCCTCACTGCACTTATATGTTATCCATATCATCGTTGCCTTTGATGGATTTGGGTATCTCCGCTCCATCTCTCACAATGAATAATTTTTTTAATTAAAAAATAATAATAAATTTAAACTCTATGGGCAATGTTGTAATACATTATCCAACAATGCGTTCAATTTAACATTTTCTTAACGGGATGATTTGATTTCTCCTTTAAATATCAATGGTATAATTTATAACATGACAATTATCAAATCAAATAACATGATATATCAACATATATCCAAAATATCAATGTTCTAAATTAACTCATAGTTCAAATTATCAAAACAACATAACCAGGTACAAACCACATCATTGTTCATTGAAAATATATATAAAGAAAAGAGAGAACTCGTAAAAGAGGGCGACTGTTGTCTGACACTGACAGTGTGAGTAAAATGATTTAAAATATGAGTTTCTATTTATATAAAACGAGTAATAAAGTAATTTTTTACGTTCGGGACGGGTTACGGTACATGTTTAGGGTGGGTATTGAAATCATCGTCACATATCCCATACTCGTGCTTTAAAACCGGGGAAAGCACGAACCCAATCAAAAGTTGGGAAAAACCATCAAATTTGGGTGGGTTCGGGCGGGTGTTGGCGAGTACAGATTTTGTTGCGATGTCTACTATTATTTTTCTCTATAGACATAAAGTCCAAAAAACCGACTTATAGGCTGAATTTTATTCGTGATTTTTTACTAGCATGTTTAAGACGTTAAATATGTTGAGACAAAATCCTTATTTGATGTTTTAAAGATTACAAACATATTATATTTATTTAATCTTGTAATCTACTAATTCTTTTTGTGAGAATTTGTTTCATGAGAATGTACTGAGAACGTTCTGGCGCATACGAAGAAATTGGAACAGTACATCAAAAGTGAATAAGTCTGCACAGCAAGAAAGCATGGCAGATTATGATATTGCAAGATGTCTCTTGGGCCATTGAAAAAAGGTTCAACCCATTTGGATGCAAAAAGCTCATTAAGAATAAAAGCACATGGCTTATGAAA
>Ga0228711_1005555_pt1 | contig 19158 bp, 8 predicted proteins | sample MedpolnodulmetaG_2_FD_177996 | JGI IMG/M metagenome (GOLD analysis project Ga0228711, IMG submission 177996) | Root nodule microbial communities from Medicago polymorpha collected in Santa Monica, California, United States - brown nodules | ecosystem: Host-associated > Plants > Roots > Nodule...
TATCCCCCCTTGAACTGTGTTCAAAAAAAAAAAAAAACTCCATCTAAAACTGATTAAAGTCAATATTAAACTTAACTAGTGTTGGTATCTCTCTGTTAAAGTACTTAACCACTGCAGCAATTGAAAAATTCTGTATTTTGGGATAAACAGCTCAGATGAATGAGAAAAAAAAATCAAAACATGATACAAAACCATAGACTAAAATATACTTAATCTTTAAACACCCAAAACCTTCCACGTGCATAGGCCATGAATAAAAATATACTAGAACTTCATACCTGATTCTTAAATATGGCCTCATGCTCAAGCATCATCTGCTTCACAAAATCCTTATCATATGGTGAACATACATCAGTCGCAGCACTTGGAAGATGGTTCTGATAATATTGCCCATTTGCCAGTGCTTTATCTCCATAAAATAGGGGCCAACCACAACTGCTGGATTCCTCATTAAGATCTCTCATTGAGTAGTATCCTGGAAGACTCTGAACTTTGGTTCCCATCCCTGATAATTGAACAGTAATTTTCGTCAAATTAAGTGATAAGTGATATATAGCTTCACTTTCAAGTTTCAACCCAATAATATCACAATCCATGCAATATCTTAATTTATTTCATACTCATGAGTCATGTCATGAAGAAGGTATCCACTTTTGTTAACATTCCAAATGCAGCATGGCATCAAATAACTCAATCCATGTAAAGCAACCAAAAATTGAATGACTAGAAACGACATCACATATACAATGCTAGCAATTGCAAAGATAGTTTCCAATCAAGAAATTTAAAGTTTTATTTCACAAAATTCATCCATTAAATATACATGAATGATAAGGGAAATTCTCAGTAGAAAAAGGAAAAAAAGAAAAGAAGTATGAATTAATCAGATTTCCACATCTTTTCAAGTACATTGATCTAAAAGTGTAATAAATGAAAGTAAATCTTAATATAAAATACTCAAAACCCAAGTAGAGTTGAAGAGTATTTAGGAAAACTCGTAGATTAATTTTCCTATGAGCAGATTAACATTTTAGTAGCCCATTTCATTAAGAAAAAATGATATATAAGTATTGAACCGTAGAACAAGGAGCAAGCACCTCCTAATTCCTAAGACATACTATTTTAAGTAGCCAGCTTCACATAATGAAATAGGCATTCTAAAAGCCTTGCACTATGATGCCACTGGGAACCATGGTAAATATGTCTGTTTCACTTTCTACAAGTCTTTGCATCTCACAGTTTGGTAATTATTATCAAATATTGTTTTCAACTCATAAATATAAAATTAAGTAAATACTTACTAGAGAACCAAAACTACTGCCATCATATCCTAGATTAGATCAGATAAGGTTAATTACCCAGAGAATAAAAAAGTGAAAGTATTTACTGAAATGCTGAGCTAGAAAGTGTATGTAAAAAAGGCCACATGCATGGAAAAGAAAAAAGAATACGCTGCAAGATTAGTCAATAATTCCAATCATGAATCAAATCTTTTGTCACATTTTCCAAATTCCCCCAAGAAAATACTGTCAACTAAACAAAAAAACTACCCACTCCGATTTTGGCTTAGTTGTCAATAAGTATTTGATGGTGGACAAGGATTGGGAAAACACATTTGAATCCAACCTATCACCCGAAAGACTGGAAATCACATTTCAAATCGACGAGTGTCAAATGCATTAAAACTGATTCATTCTCCACCATTCAATCTCGGGCTAACGAATTTCAAAATCTCAGTAAAATAACAATGGTTATCTACTTGAATAACTACACACAGGCTCATCATTGAAATGAAAAATCTACAAAATAAGTTAAGTAACATCAAACCAGGCATCACAATTTCATCCTTGACATTAGGGAACTATGATCCTTAGCTCCAAGTTTGAGTAAAAATAATGAAGGACAAAACAAAGTAACAGAAAATCTCAATTCTATTCATATTGAACCATGCAAGTATTCCCTTAATCCAATTACAACTTCACAGCAATTTCTCAATTTTTGAAATGATGAAACCTAAATGAATGACAAATTTGAATTGAGCAGATCCTATTCAACAATTAACAAACCAACAGTTCTCATTGCATTAAAACAAGTATTCAAAATCCGGCTCGAGGAAGATTAGTCTCTACAGCTGCGCGCAAAGACACCATGTAAAATTCAACATCAGAACATTTCAGCTAATCATACAAACAAACAAACAAATAAACAAACAAACAAAAATCAAATTTATAAATTCAGCTGAATAATTCTCTAAGAACCAAAAAGAACCAACAATTTCATTTCAATCAAACTCAAAACACAACTACTTAAGAATAAAAAAAATAAACCAAATTGTATCAAATGATTACCTAAAATTAACATAGAATTAATAAATGATTAGTAAAATTACCTCAAACCCACATCCTCAAATCACTTGCTATTAAAAATCCACCATGAATTCAGAATAAAAATTTAGTCTTTTGACTCAAACTATAATAAAAATAAAAACTTTAAGAAGAAAAAAAAACAATTTAACAAAGTGGGTGTTGTAGAAACAACATTGAAGAAGCAAAGATCATCGATTTCGATCTGTTGGGTAGTTTTTCTTTTTCTCTTTGAAAGTGAAGAACCAAAAAAAAAAATGTTAGAGAGAGAAAGAATAATGTATAGTGAAGAGAGAGATCCCAGATAAGAAATCTGCTCTCTCACAAAACAAACGACCTTCTAAGAACAGTGACATGAAATTTGTCAACATCCGGTCTCTTTATATTCTCTGCTTTTTCTTCACTTCTCTCTCTTTCTTTCTCTCTCTTGAATCAATATTTTTCTTCATTTTTTTATATAAAGAAAAGAAATTAATATTATTAAAGTATTTATTTATGGCTTTCTGTTCTTGAGATATTACCACTATTAAAAACAAAAATGAACATTTCTAGATTCTCTCCACTTTCTTTGCTTTTTGGTTTTTAGATATGTATCAAATCAAAGTTTTACTATTTGTGCTCATTATTTGTAACTGCATACCATGTGGTACTTTTTGAATACATTCATACCATGTATTTCTTGTGTTATCTTAATAGTTTAATTTCCATATATAATTTGTTAGTCAAAAACAAATTTCCATACATAAGTTTATTGCACAAATGGACAGAGTTTAAAGACGAAATTTGCACACATTAAGTGCAAAGAAGTACATAATTTTATTACTAAGTTTAAATTTTGATACATCATTATCGATATAAATTTTCACCATCGTTTAATAAAGATTAATCTTCGTAGAAGAGGAATCAATAAGTTTTGTTTTTTGTAAGGCATAGAAACCAATATTTTTATTTTTATTTTGGATTTTAGCTCTTTGTGGTTTAATCCAAGTGTTTGCATGGACTACTCTATCTTAAAGCCGTTTTGTTGGCTTATTTTTGAATTATTCGTGTGTCTGTATTCTGACTTTGTTGAGTTCACTTTTTGTACACAATGTGCTTGCATGGCTCTCGACGTTTTTTAATATATTCTTTTGGCTTCTTCAAAGTAAAACTATCTGTAAGGAATCTTATGACATACATAAAGTGAGTTCTTTTAAACTGAATGTTTTCTATTCGTATAAGGGTACATAGTTTTATATTAAAAAAAATTACAATCATTTGTCCAAAAAAATAACAAATTATAATCACCGTCAAAATAAATTACAATCAATTAGATCTAAAGATTTGGTCTAATAGTAAAAAGTAAATTTTGAATATGAAGGTTCTTCGCTTAGCAAAATAAAGATAAATTATTTTGAGATAACTTTTTTATTTATAGACTACTTATCATCATTGCTGAAACTCACCTACACAATTACAAAATCTCAAATGAAGTTCTTCCATCTAATAAAATTAGAATTACCAATTGAGTTACACCACACATTGAATAATATATTTTAATAGTATAATATTGTACTCTTGTCAAAAAAAATCATCGGTATTGTACTAGCATCTATTTATCATTTCTGTCCAAAAATTCTTTTTTATAGTTGTTTTTATGATGCCTTTATAAATAGCGTACTATCATTCGTTAAAAAGTTTCTTTTTTGACAAATTGTTCAATAAAAATTTGAGAACTGTAGTTGTTAACTGTTCTTATTTTAGATTTTGGAAAAATATTTAAAAGTATGAAATGTGGAAAGTGTAATTATTTTGTGAAAATGTGTGTATTACTCTAACAGCAACTGGCGCAACAAACTTGACAAAATATACAAATCTTTTCGAAGCAAGTTGTTAGGACTTAGGACTATAACAATATGACTAATTAATTGGTGTAAATGTTATTGCATTTAAGAAAATTTGCCATATTAAGTACGTGTTTAATCAGTAATTGGCTGTTACAACAGGCAGATAAAGTAAGTGGGACCCAACAAACTGTGAGAAAGATGTGGATTTTTTAAAAAGGGTTTGTTAATGATGCAATGCAAAATATGCTATGAAAATACCCTTGCTGGAACAAGATATTTACAATAATGGTTTATTTTGTGATTCTCTGATCTCTGTCTCGTTGTTATTTGGTTGGTTTTGTTTCTTTTCCGGATCTTACCTATTTTGATTGGTTGAATGATCCTCTGCCTCAGTCTATTCTTCTTTTAGGTGTACTTTCTCTCACTATCTTGAGTTCTATCATATTTTCATCCTAAAAAAATAATTAAAAATAGTCTTTGAATAATATCATGTATATAATGAGATTCTTTAAAAAAATATATTATAAAATTAAATTTTTTAACATATGTTCCGGAAAAGTATGAAAAATTGTATGAAGTTTTCACCGTTGTTTAACAATGATGAATTGTTGCTAGAAAACCTATGAGACGTTTAAGATGAGTTCTTTTTTTCCGACAGAATTTTCTCAGTACATAAGGATTATGGATCAAACTCGTTGTTTTTAATAGGCAAACTTCATTAAAACAATTCGTCTATAGAACGAGAAATGACAGTGAACTAAAGGAATTACAAGATCGTTACAAAGAGAATAAGGGAACCCGGAACCCAAAGCATGTAAACTCAAACAAATAAACGCCCCAACCCATAGATAAAAGCACCTCACTTCAAAGAGCACCTACAACCTGAAACCCAAAAACAATCTTCAAAGGCAAACATTTAAACCAGCCAAGCACCAACCTTAATAGCAACGCTCAAAACACCAGCTAAAAAGAGGCACATTACAACAACAAAAAACCACACATGAACCTGTTAATATCAACTGCAACACTCCAACAACAACAAGCCTGGAAAGAAAGACAGGTACCAAAGAAAAGCTTAACGAACTACTCCTCTGTGGGTGACTCCCCTTCCACACTGAAACCATACCCTCTACCATAACCACCTTTCGAAAATAAAAAACCTGACAAAAACAGTCGACAACACTCCAACAACAACAAGCCTGGAAAGAAAGACGGGTACCAAAAAAAATCTTAACGAACTACTCCTCCGTGGGTGACTCCCCTTCCACATTGAAACCATACCATCTACCATAACCATCATTCAAAAATAAAAAAAAACCTGACAAAAACAACCGACAACACTCCTATCAAATCGGTGAGACCCGACACCACCTCCGCAAATTACACAAAGCACTGACTTGGATCTTTACACCATTCATAGAGGAGGCATTGAGATAACAAAAACTCCTCATAACAAATCGGCAAACCCCGTGCACAAAACCAAACCAATCTACAACAACACCTTACATCAAGCCCTACACACAAAACCAAACCAATATACAACAACACCTTGCATCTCGTACGAAACTAAGTCGTACCACAATGAACTCGGAAAAACACACTAAACAACACCACCAAATTCATAATGAGCATTGTCTGCAACCAAACACGCTTGACCTTGTCACAATACAACCAAATATTTGACATAATACAACCAAGGCCTAAACAAACCACTCAATTAGACCTGCTACCCTCAGAATAACTGCCAAAAAACTCAAAACTATTAACCGATCCCCCGACTAAGAACCTCAAGAAAACTATAACCAACACCAAAAGATCACTTTGAGCAATCAATCGACCAACTCAATCCTCTTTTGGATTCCCTTCAACACCTAATCCATGAACAACCAAACAATTCTAGAGCCCTCATTAACACCCTACATTTTGTGATCAAAACCGTCGACAGCCCCCGAAATCAACACTCTTACAAACCAATACTCAAACTCCAGTCCTTTGGAGAAGCAATAGACAACAAACCCTGATAGGTTTAGCGGCAAAGACACTTCAACAAACCCAATTCTTAAATTTGAGACGCGCAAAACACAACAAACAACAATAAACCTAGAACCTAACATCCATCTCGGAGTTTAACAACTGGACTACCAAAACCAGAACGGGCAAGAACCGTCGTAGGCGGCATAAATGGACATAAAATGAAGATAAACGTGATCAGGAAGCGAATCCGATAAAAAAAAACTAGAACATAGTAAAGAAAACAAACATGGAATCACACAATTAACAAGTTACCGAGTGGATCCGATGTTAAGGGCAGAAACCATCTTAAGACTCGTCGGGGACAAACCTTTTTGTTTGACTCGTTGGGTTTATGGGTGGCGCGACAATGTTGTGATCGCACCACCGAGATGAAACATCTACGTGGTCACAAGATGAGTTTGAATTTTTAGAGGAAGAGTGGTCGGTGGTGGGTTGTTTGTGGTTAGGAAACTGGTCGCAAAAGAAAAGAGCGTCTGCAATATTTGTTCATTCCTATAAAAAAAATTATATATCTAAATTAACGTACGGATCAAACTCATGATGAAATGACTATACGATTTTGACCTCTACTTTTTGAGCAATTTTGACTTTTTATGTTGTTCTTCTTTGTATTTTGATACTAGTTTCTTACCAATTTCTTCTTAAATTTATTCAAATTTCAAACTTTTCTGTAAAGTTAAAATGCTAAAAATTAGAGAAAATATTTTAATTTTTTTTCACCGATTAGAATTTTAAATTTTTTTTAGCTTTTCTCACCAATTAGAATTTTAATTTTTTAAAAAAATAGTTTTAAAGAAAAAGTCATCCAAAATACGAAAGTTGGATGTCTCATTAATAAACAATGTCATATCAGTATAAATTAGAAGAAAATTAGGAGACTGGTTACAAAATCACAAAAGGAAAATACATGCACATCAAACAATGTCATATCAATGTAAATTTGAAGAAAATTAGAAGACTGGCTACAAAATCACAAAAGGAAAATACATAATGGTCAAAATTACTAAAAAAAGGGGTGACAAATAAAATCACATGATACATTATGAAAAAGTCACTTTTTAGTTGATATATTATGTATTACAAATTTCCAACGTTTTAGTATCTCTGTTATTAATTGATATATTGTATCTATAAAATTTACAACACTTTAGTCGCTTTTATAAAAATAAAAAATAAAAAATCTTATTATGTGAGCCTTGAGAGGTGCATGTATTTAGTGTTTGAAAATATCTTGAATAGAATTAACTTTAATAGAAAGAAACTATAAATATATGTATGTTAATGGTAAATTCCGGATACAATCATGTATCTCAATGAATAAATGAAAACTAACATAAGATGTGGCCTTCCTAGCGAGAATACTAGCAAAATCATTAATCTGTCTTCTAATAAACTTCACCTTCGAGTTTGTGGAAAAAAAAGAGAACATATTCCTACGTTTTCTAACTCCAAAATAAGATTTGTCTCTTCCATTACTCTGGTAGCTAGAGGTGAAAATAGGCTAGGTTGAGCTAAGTTTTGTAAAACCTAAGCATGGCCCGTCAAAATGTTAGCAAGTACTTTTGAAACTATTTCATACAACACTTTGCAAAGGGCAATGGGTCTCCAATCCTTCATGGATGACTGAGTGTATCCCTTTGGTATCAACTTAACTTGGCAGGAAAAGCACATGTTTCAAGCCAAAGACATGTTGCTGGAAACACATCATTGCTGCATGTATTCCAGAAGCTTTTGAAGAAGCCGGGATTGAAACCATCTGGTCTCGAGCACCTATTATTATTCATGGAGAAATCTGCCTCGCGGAATTCTTCCAAAGAGAACGATTTTATTAACTGCTCATTATCCTGAATAGAAGTAGATGGAGAAACATGTGTAATAACTCTATCACAGTCACCATTCTTATGTTGCAACAACTTGACGGGATATTCTTTAGCTATGATTTTTATACCTTCCATCGTTGTACAATTTAGATTGTTTGCATGTGTGATTTTTTTTGCTGCTTTTCTAGAAGTTGTTGATGCGTGGAAGAACTTTGTGTTTGAATCCCGTTCGCGATACCAATGCGTTTTTGTTCTTTGAATGAAGTGAGATAGTTTCCGGTTGTTGATGCGTGGAAGAACTTTGTGTTTGAGTCCCGTTCGCGATACCAATGTGTTTTTGTTCTTTGAATGAAATGAAGTAGTTTCCTTTTGTTAACCGGTGCCCCCGGGGCACAGGTTAAGGATATGAAAAAGGAAATTGTACAGTAGTTAATGCATTGAAATTGTGTAATTAATTTATAATAAAGTCAAAAACAATTTCCTTTTATGGTATGCTTAACCAGTACCCCGGAGACACCGGTTAGCAGGACCCTACAAATTATAGTAACAATGTTTATTAAGGAAGTAACAAAATTAATGGCACTGTAAACTTTTTAATTCCCATAATTTATTCAAGAGTATTTTATAATTTTTTTTTATCCTTTTGAATCTCAAAGGAAAATCTTCTGTTAATCTAAAGTTCGATCGTGAGATAAATATAGTTTAACAAAAAATTGTTCCACAAGAATCAAATTATGTTCTCCCAAACAATTTATTTTTCAGGGAACTCATTACTTATTTAATTCCATTTGTTTAGTTATTGTGTCCTATATTTTATTTTATTTTTTATTACATATGGTATCCTACCTATTTAATTCCATTTGTTTAGTTATTGTGTCCTATATTTTATTTTATTTTTTTATTACATATCCTATATCATTATTTATGAAGTAACCATAAAGACGGGGACAAAATTACAATCTTAGTTCTGTGTTTAATTATACTTTATTGCATCTTAGCAAAAACATATCTACTTTATTTCATTGGATAATATTTCAATCTTCGGTGTAATGGAAAGGGGAGCGAAGTAGAATGGAATTATATAAACACGCATATTCATGTTTTTTTTTTAATAAAAGATGCTTATAATTTCATTAATAATCAGATGTTCAATACAACGAGGTATAGGTGTTCGTGGATTGGATTGGTTTGATTTTAGAAGGAAAAACCATCTGATCCAATCTCTTCGGTTTTCTTATTTGTTCATCCAATTGGTTTGGTTTTAAAATCAAATCCAATCCAATCTAATTCAAAAAAATTCGGTTTGAATTGGATTGGTTTTTGGTTCTCATTGTTGTTTATTTTTTATTTTCTTTTAAGAAAATATATTATTTTATGACATTTCAAAAAAAAAAGTAAGGTCACAAAAAGATGAATAAGTAGAAAATAAAAACAGCATAGAGAAAATAAAATAGTAGGTTAAAGAAAATAGTTCGCAAATTAATAATATTTCTTAAGCTAAAATGTACTTTTGACCCCCCCAAGTTTGCAAAACTTGCGGATTTGGCCCCCCAACTTTGAAAATAGCATTATTAGCCCCTCAAGTTTCACCCGATTTGCAAAGTCATGACCCCCTTAATTTTAACCTGATCAAAGCTGATGTAGCACGTTTTTATTTAAAAAAATTGCCACCTATGATTTTTTTTATCCATCTGGATTTTAAAATAATTAACATTATTTTAAATAACAAAACATAAATTAAAATAAAAGAAAAAAATTGAATAGTAAAACTTTTGTTCTAAATTTACTCCATCAAAAATATCTTGGTCAAGGGAGAACAAAATGGGATCTGTGAAATGAATAAAGTTCATATTGTTGTTGATGTCAGTGGATGTTTATGTTATTGTTATGAAGGAACTGATATGAAAAAAATCATGTGATTTAGGTGTTGATGATTTTCAAGATTAATTATTTTTGTGAGTTTGGATGTTGAAGATTTTGAGGATTTGGTTTATGATGTAGAAGATTGATAGTTTTTTCTTTTTTCAATTTTTTTTCATTAATTTTATTTTATTTTATAAAATTTTTAAATAATGTTAATTGTTTTTAAATCCAGATGGATAAAAAAAATCATAGGTGGCAATTTTTTTAATAAAAATGCGCCACGTCAGCTTTGACCAAGTCAAAATTAAGGGGGGTCATGATTTTGCAAAGAGGGTGAAACTTGAGGGGCCAATAGTGCTATTTTCAAAGTTGGGGGCCAAAATCGCAAGTTTTGCAAACTTGGAGGGCCAAAAGTGCATTTTAGCCTATTTCTTAAAAGAAGGAAAAAAAGTCAACACAATTTAAGAGAAAGTTTAGATAATAGTTACATAATTGTAAATTGATGAAACATTAAAAAAATTCATATAATAATATATATTAAAGTATAAATTTTTCGGTTTGGATTGGATTGGATCGGTTTATACTAAGGGGACCGAAAACCAATCCAATCCATTTAAAATTGTGGTTGTTTTCGGTTTTTGATTTGGTTCGATTTTTTATTTTTCGGTTCGGTTACTGCGATTTGCATTGGATTGGATTGGACATGAGCATCCCTACAATGAGGTACATAAGAATAAGTGGGGGGACTAGCTAATAATATGGCAACCCCAGCGAGAGTGTGAGCTACCTCATTCGCTTGCCTCCGGTTAAACTCAACTTTTGAGTTGGCGAATTTCAAGTCGAAGAGACTTCTACAAGCGGAAATAATGAGCCCAAATTCAGAGACAACTGGGAGAGTAGTATTGAAAGCATCCACTATAGTTTTTGAATCCAAGCCAAAATCTACATTATTAAATCTCATATCACTTAGCCACTCCAAAGTATAGTAGAGACCCATAGCTTCACCTACATGAACAACATGCATAACCGGCAATGGAACAACCTTAGCAAGCACAAAACCCCCCTTCATCGCGGATACACATGCCCAAACCTGTGATATTCAGTTCATTAAAAAATGCGGCATCGATGTTACATTTGAATCTACCTCGATTAGGACGTTGCCATGAAGGAAAGGACGAAACAAATGAGGCACGCACACAACTGATGCAGACGGATGCACGTGCGAGCTGTTCAGCTCAGAGTTGCTATTGTCCGCTGCTACAACTGTAGTACTGCTGTTGTTCGCTGTTACAGAAGGAGTATTAGCCATGCTCCAGTCCTCGGTGAGGTGAATAGCCTTATCCACAACATGCGCAACTATTTCAGACACGCTTTGCAAGAGCTTTAAGTTTCTATGTTTCCACAAACTCCACAAAAGGGCAGCAATTCGTTGGCTCTCATCGCGTGAAAGATCCTGCACCAAAAGAAATATCGAGTCGGCAACACAATTAAAATTATTACAAGCACGTTGCACTTTCTCCCAAAGCCTGACTCTAAGCCACACCTGCACCACAAAAGATATATCGAGTCGGTATCACAATTAAAATTATATAAACACACATATTCATGTTTATACCCTACTCTGTTGAGATGAAGGACCACTCTTATTTATATTGAATATAATAAATAAAAATCATTATATAGTACTTATTACTCCGTTTAATACATTTTTACTCGTCATTCTTTTGATGATATATATATACACACACATAAAGACAAACAATAAACTTTATTACTTTTTGTTAATTTTTTTATTAATTCCAATAATTGTTTTTTAAAGGAACATTATCTTTTTCTTATAATATTCTTAATCATTTATTATTTTATTTATTTTTCCTCCTACAATTAATGATTAATAGCATTATTAATAAACTACAACTTTTGTTTAGAAAAAACTAGAACTTTAAAAGCAATCATTTTATGACAAATTTTCTATCAACTTTTTTCTCATACTCACATGCTAGCAACACACATTTTAACAGATACTTTTCAACACTCTCTTTGATTGATTAAAATTTACATGAGTCCCACCAAATCATGTGAGTCCTATATAAATTTGGTGGGTCCCATGTGAATTTTAACCAATCAAAGAGAGTGTGTTGAAAAGTGTGTATTAGAATATGTGATGTTAACATTTCTCTTTCTTTTAATTTTGTCTCTCTATTGTTTTGATTTTTGTGTTAATACCTACATTCTTTTGTATACTTTAATTGTCTCATAAGTTGTCTTAAAAAATTGTTGTTCAAATAACATTATTTACTTCATTTGAATACAAATTCAAAAAAATAAAAATTCTCATACATAAACTAAACAACCACTGCTTTATTTTAAACAAACAACCTAACACTGTTATTTTACTCTTAAAAAAACACCTTATCTACATACATCATTTTTGGATGGACATGGGATAGCATCAAATGTGTTTTGCGAACCTATTTTAGTATTTTAAATTGATTGATTGAATTTCCAACAAAGATCAAATACTGTACTCCCATCCAACAAAAGGTGTCGTCGTGTCGAGTATTTTGTGTTCATGTCTTTTAGTGTGATTTATTTATCCCTAAGGCTTAATATCTTAGATTGAAGTTTATGAATGAATTAAAATTTTGATTTTTTTTGAAGTAATTTTTTTGTAATAATCATTTTGGGTTTTTGAATGTATAACGAGTAATCATATAATAGTTTTTTAATATATCAAAATTTTAATATAGCATCTAATTGTGCACTATGTTCAAAATAGTCATTTCCATTAAAATGCTTCATTGATATTGTCATATTTTATTTTTTTTGGTCAAATAGCCTGGTGGTTAGAATTCAATTTTTAAGGTGAATAAGTGAGGTGTTCGGGGTTCGAACCCTGACCCTTGAATATAACAATAGACGGCCCCTACTAACTGAGTCATGCCCAAGTGATATTGTCATATTAATTCTTCAATATACTTACTTATTGTCATATCAGTCCCTATACATGCTTACTGTCATCAATTCCTATATAAAAAAGTTAATGTGATAGACTATTTTAATGTAGAGACTATTTTGACCAATGAAATACACAACTCATAGACTATTTTGGAATTTCGATACATTGAAGATCATTATACCTACTCATTACACATTTAGAGACCAAATGGTTATCATCCCAAACTTTTTGATTTGTTGTAAAGCATATTAATATTAACATTCGGTTTCTTATCAAATAAATAAATTAAATAAAACGTTAACATTCATTTAATATTACTTTTTTTGATAGATTCATTTAATATTACTTTGTAAGTTAACTTTTATAGTTTAGAAAAAAAAATTATAGATAAAAAAAAGCATTTAACCTTACTAAAAAATATTTAACAAAAATGTTGTATATATATTTTTTTGGTGATAAAAAATGTTAACATCCCTAAAAAAAAAAGTTATATATATCGCCCTAAAAAAAGGTTATTTTGGTGGTTACAACTGTAACTACATGTTGAATTTATTTTGGTTGTTTTTCTGGTAAGAATTTAGACGGTCTTGTGATTAATCCATCCTTAAACTCTATTTTTTTCTTACAACCCATCCTTAAACTCTTGTAACTACGAATTCTCTAAGGTTCAAGCAATATAGATGCCAGCTTAGTCTTGGTTCATGACCACTTTACACTTGATAAACTCTTGTATACTTGCATTGCATTTTCAATAAAATTATTGTTTTTCTTTACTAGATTTCTTTATTTTAGGTATCTCATCTTTGTGATGAGCGGGCAATTTACTCTAGTCTTGGAGTCATAGAAAGTAGTCTTATAACAAGTTTTTTTATAATCTCAATTTCTTTCTTTTGTTTAGGAAATGCATTCACCTAATCTAACCTTATTGATTCTCAAATCAGATTATGGTATGATTGTTAGAACTTAACCAGTCAAGATAGATAGATATAAGCACAATAACATCATAAGCATGAAAGCTCCCCCTCCACAATTGGATGAAGACATGACACTAACATACTTTATGTTGATAGTATTAACATTACCTTAGAAAAAGTCATAAAAATGCTTAGTGAACTCAAAATTAACGTAGAAAATTATGAATAAGAGAAGATCTTACTACCAATACAGGGGAAATAATAGGAAACTAGAAAGGTTTAGGGAAAGGGACAGAGAAAAATAATATTATCCCATCTACACCTTTTAAGCAAGTGACCCTTAAGACATTAAGAGCTATCCTTAGGGCTGGGAGATAAGAAAAATAAGGAAAGCCTAAAAGAAAAGGATTTGAGAAATGAGAGAACTCTTTTCCCGACCGCTCATCATAAAAAATTCTTTAAAAACAAAAAGGTCAAGCTAAAGACCTTAAACAAAACACTTTTGTTGGGATGAACAACAAACATTTTAAAGTACTGGTAAAATTTTTAGTGTTTTCTTTGAAGTTTTCATACAAGGTGAATACCCAATCTCTCGGGTTGAATCGTCCTAGTAACTAAATAACCCAGTTTCGGTTCAAAAGACTAACCTAATATAAATTCTAACCTAGATTAGACTCAAGATTAAAGAAATTGAAAAACATTAACAACAAAATATATTAAATAAGTATAATTCAAATAGATTCAATAAAAGAAAGAAAATTTTCATGAGCACTTATCCAACGATTCAATAAAGGTTCATCTATCTATAAAATTCTAATATAAAGTGTTTAGTAAGTCATGTTAACCGAATACATTATAAAAAAAAAAGTATGTATACACCATAACAAATGAAAGGGGATTGGAAACACTTCTTTTGATTGCATTGGTTGCACCTTCAAACCAATGAGCCGTCGGGATCCTAAATGATAATTCAACAAACAGGCAACAGTTAACTACCGTTGTATGTTTGGTTCAATTCCCAACAGCTCTCCTTCCATCTTTCATTTGCAAAAAATTTCATAACCAAGTTCTTTCATATTTAAACAAATTCATCCAATTTTTTCATCCTTAACATGATAAACAAATTTTTTCATCCAATTGCAAATTCATGAATATAAAATGTACGAAATAATATTCAACAGGATAAAATTAAAGCGCAAGAAATAATATAAAACATACGTACGTAGATGTCATAGAAATATCACAAGGTACGTATAATGTCATAATAATACATCACCATAATCAAAGTCAAAAAATACATAAAAAAAAGCCTAATGATAATCAACCCTGCTGGCTACGATGCCTCTGTTGCCTACGATGCCTCTGCCCCCTGTGTTGCCTGACAATCTGATACGTAAGGGCAGGACGACGTCGCCGAGTCTGGCACCTCCTCATCATCTGTCACCGCATCATGCTCTGCCTCGTCTTGCAGCTGATAAAACATAGTCTCCTCCATCCGATCATATCCAACAGAACCCTCTTCATACATAGCATAATCATGCGCTGGTGTCGGATCAACCACCTGGGAGGAGTAATCCATTTGTGCCTGTGAGACCTCTCCAACTAGCCTCGGGTCCTTGGGTTTTGATCCATCTTCTCTCTCCGAGCGCTAGCGGTACTCGTCTCTTTACCTTTGCGCATCCTGATCTCTCTAAAAAACCGCTGCTACTCATCCTCCTCCCTAAACATATCTGTACAAAACAAATTTAAAAAAACACAAATAAGTGGACAATGTATTTAGGCATTTCAAACTAATCATTATATCACACATTATACATTATAACACACAAATCCAAACTAATCATTATATCACACATTATACATTTCAAACAATGTATTTAACTTTGATTGATATTTGATAAATATATACATTATAACACACAAATCCACACTAATCAAACTAATCATTATATCAATATGGTTATTAGATCATTATGTGCAAACTAATCAAACTTGCCAAAAAAAGCAAAAATGCAAACTTATAATCATTATAACATACATACATTGTAAAATTGAACATATTTGCAAAAAAAGCAAGATTTTTTCACTTAGGCATTTCATCAAACACCTTAAGTGCATTCTAAATTATTAGCAAAATTACTAAAATTTCAACTTCTAAACAACTACATTGTACCTATACTTACTCTAATCAACAATTCCAGCAACAAAGTTACATTAAAACATTTAAATCATGCATAATTTGCAATTTTCTAACCTAACTTAAAACTAACATTTTGCTCAAAATTATGAAAACTAACACCCTAAACAAACTACATTGCATGTAAATAGGAAGAAAAGAACTTATTTGTGAATTAATTGAAGAAATTGGGCTCAAATTCGTGCTATTGAAGTTTGGAGAAATTTGGAAGTTGTGTCTTTAGTGTTTATGTTTCTGGAAAATGGAAAAGTGGTGGTAGTGTTGGGGGCTTTTAGGTAATTTTCATGTGTCAATATGACATTTTTGAAGACAGAAGAGCAATTTTCTAAGAACTTTCAATGAGGTGCATAAACTCATTCAAGTCAAGTCTCTTTCAAAAGTTAATGTTACATTACTTTTGTGCCAATGGGTATTATTCTAAATTTATATATTTTTTCCAATTAATTATTGTATCATATAAAAAGAAAAGGTAAACGAAATTGATACTGGAAATTTGGAATCAGGAAAATGAATTATTACATGTATATCATTCTAAAGAAATTAAAGTAATTGAAAAATTAATTACATATATATACCAATAAATGAATTGAGTTCCCATGATAAAGGGAAAATGACATGACATGACATAATTTTCTTTTGGCTTACAAAAGAAATACTACTAGTCTACTACCCTGTTTCAATTTTCATAAATAAATAAATTTAAGACAAAACTATGAATTTGGAATATCATTTCCATGCTAATTTTTTTAATGTTGATTAAGCTTAGAGAGAACAAAAATGGTAGCTGAGGAAGTGAGTAGAGCTGCAGCAAAACAAGCAAGATCAAGGCCTGTAACCATGGGAATATCACTGAACTTCTCTATTAGTCCCACTTGAAGAATCATCATCACTGCATGCCCAATTTTTGACTTTGCTTGCTCAATTGATTGCACTCCCACCCACCTTGGTGGCGACTGAAATTTAAATGAGATCATCATTTATATATTTCTATGTATTAATTAGAACACTATATTCAGTACTAATAGTATGATATAATTAGCTTATATATTTATTTATAGTAATGTTTGTGAAAATGAAATTGCAAAATGTACGTTTGTAATTAGGTACGTACGTACCTTCATTATATAGAGGAGAGCAGATGATTCTTTTTGTTTACTAGTAGTCCATGATCCAACAAACATGACATACAAACCCACCCCAAACATGAGTAAGGCTGTTCCTACCAGGAACATATCTGCATGCAACAAAAATCAATCCCATTGATTTTGTCAGTAGAATTAATAATGAGGATTAGGAAAGTATCAATTTCATGTAATAAACTTTGTTAATTAATTGAATCAAACACAAACCTATAGCTTCGATAAGTAGATGAACCAGATGTCCTTGATCCAACGGTTGAGACAACATACGGAGATAATGTACGTATGACTTAATGACGAGAACACAGCCCTGCATTTCAGATTGATTTTGGTTTTTAAAAATAACAATACAAAGATAAAGTAGTACTAATACCAAAAAGCATAAGGATTGATTTTTATTACCTCAAGAAAACACAATACCGAGCCAAGTAAAGATCCTGCTACGGCGAACAATGTAAAAAATCTGCAATCCATGATGGCCTGAACAAGTAATTTAGTTTTAATTTTTTAGTGTACTATGATTTGATTAGCAGGGTCTATGTTAATTTTTATAAACATATTTTCAGATTACGAGCAGGATGGGAGGGGACATCTTGAGCTGACCCTAGAGTGGCCCGATACATGGCTCAACGAATTTTGAGTAACTTCGATACTATCTTAATTTATGTTGGGGAAACGTGTAAGGTGAGGATTGTCTAACACTTATAAAAACATTTTCATTTTCAAGTCATGTCATGGATCTAACGTGGAACTCTTAACAACTGAAAATTGTAGAAGTACCTTTTCAATGAACATTTGAGGATGGAAATTCCGTGTGATCTTCCTGTTAATCACAGCACCACGGAGAAGAACCACCAGCATAGCATTGCGAATACTTGCTATGATCTCAGCTAATAATTCCGACAATTCTTCAGGAACTAGTGCTGGTTGTGATATGGTTAAGTTATTGGTGGTAGTCATGGTTGCCTTCATTACCACCACGGGTTTCCTTTCTCCTTTCTCAGTTGAAACTTTGATATTATCTCCTCTCAAACATGCTCTACTTTGATACCGTAAGCATTTCGTATACGAGGAAGAAGAGGAAGAAGAAGGAAGTTGGTCAAATGGCACCTTAGAGTGTTGCAACAATCTAGAGGTTGCCATTGATCTCAAGAGAATTGAACAAGTTTGGTCAAAATATTAATTCCAATTACTAGAATTTGAATGGTATATATATAAGAGGTTGGTGTGTGGTAATGTATACCACAAATATATGCATGCATCATGCACATGAAGAAAGAGACGAAGATTCGAGGTATATTAGGTGAGTAGTTTGGAAGTATGCTGAAGCTGAACTTTCCAACGGACTCAGCGAATCATCACATGCCAATTTCGGGTTTCCAATATTGCTGGACAATTCAATTTTTCAAAACTAGTAGTCATATTTCCAGAACGTGTGGGACCCTTTACATTTTGCAACGTACAACTGTTCCATATCTGTCTTTTTTTAGAACTTAAGTATTCAGATATTCAACATCAATATTACTCCAAAGTATGGTGAGGTTTAGCCTGGGAAAGGCTAGTTACTTCCCATCATGGGAAAGTTGCTTTTTCATCATCAAATCATAAGATGAGCATAGTTTTATGGTAGACTGTCAACACTAGATTTTTTCTACACTATTCTCCACCACTATTCACACTCTCTCTCACGCATGCATCTGCGAGAACCCAAGTCTTTGTTTTAACCCATTCATATTGATTCATTTTTCTCCATGGTTGAACATCAAAATCTATTCTTCTCAATTATTCTATTTTCCCAATTTTTCAATTCTTAAAGACAAAATAAACTACACGTTCATTTGCTTGCAAAACCACTTCTATCCCAAATTCATATGGTTTATATATGTTCCCAATCCAATTCCCTACAATATAGAAAAATGGGCAAAATCATAAATGTTCATAATTTAACCTTACAGAATTCTACTGAACATTAAAAATTTAAAAATATTTCATTTTTAACTCCATTGATTAGAGAATAATAATTGTAATTTTGTTTGTGATTTG
>Ga0228711_1005556_pt1 | contig 19156 bp, 17 predicted proteins | sample MedpolnodulmetaG_2_FD_177996 | JGI IMG/M metagenome (GOLD analysis project Ga0228711, IMG submission 177996) | Root nodule microbial communities from Medicago polymorpha collected in Santa Monica, California, United States - brown nodules | ecosystem: Host-associated > Plants > Roots > Nodule...
TCTCTTTCTTGTGTGATTGAGCAACTTCTAATTTGAGATTACATTTTAGTGGAACTCTCCTTGGAAGTGCAAGGAGGACATGACTACTTCCGGTTTGTGGAAGGAACTTGTATAATTGCTTGTGTTCTCTCTTCTTCTGTTCTTTACATTATCCGCTCCACATAGACTCTGAACTCACTCAGACTCTGAACTACTTCAGACTCTGAACCTGAGGATAGTTATCTAGAACGTTTAAGAAGAAGTTTCCAAAAACACAATTCAACCCCCCCTTCTTGTGGTTTTTCTCACCTTCAAACAAGATACAATGCCTCAACTATGTATACACCTAGACCACATATGAGTGCAGTAGGGTATACATGTGTGTTTCACCGGCTAACTACAACAAAATCAACGAATCACAAAGTTACGACAAGTTCGTATCATTTTACCATTTTCCAAGTTATCCGACAAAACAAAGCAGACAAATTTGGGAACCTCAACTAAGTATTTACACAAATCACATATGAGTGCAGTAGTGTATACATCAACGTCTCATAGGCCAACTCAATTAGATTTCAATGTTTTGCAAAGTTCGTATCAAGTTGCAAAAGCGACTAACATTGGTATTTTTCAAAGCAAAGTAACTTGTTCTAGTTTGAAAACTTACAATTCAATTTTAATTAGTCCTATAAGCATGAACGTAGCCCACTTGTAAACTATTAAATTCAAGTATCCCATGATATCATCCAAAAACCAATTTTACGTGATTAAGACATTGCATTAATTTTACATGCTTCGCCTAAGTCCATATAAACTATAGACTAACCATGTAATCATCTTAGTTCTCAAAAATTCACTTTCCGACAAAATTCGGAAATACCAAAAGTTCAAGTTTCAAACCATTTAGAAAATCCCAAGTTTGAATAGGTAGAACATGTTCCAGTAGTTAAAGGAGTATAAACAGTGATTAAACAAGTTGAAAGAAGCATTTTAGAAAGCTCGGATCGGCTTCCGAACGCCGGAACACAAAACAAAAGGTGCTGCAATTGGGCTCGTACGCTTAAGCGTCCACCTGTACGCTTAAGCGTGCAGGCTCCAATAGCTAACAGTGGATGTACGCTTGGAGCACGCTGAAGCGTACAGTCATCAGTTTTGCATAAAAACTCTCAGGTTCCTACCATTTTTCACCCAAAATCCCCAATTTTGATCTTCCAACACCCAAATATGTTTCCAAAGATTGTTTACATGTTCATAAACTCAAAAGGGCTTTAAAAAATACATTAAACATGAAAACAAATGTCATTTCAACATGATTCACCAAATCAACCCATTTTCACAAAAACCATCAACCACAACTTAATTCACATCACAAACCCATGATTATGAACACCCAAGTTATGAATCATCAACAACAACATCAATTAAACATGAATTCCACCACAAATCAACAACAACATAGCACAATTCAACAATTAGAGCACAATTCACAACATACCCATTTTCACATATTATGAACATGCAATTTCATCATCAACAATTCGATTATGAACAATTTCATATCCTCAAACATATCACTAAAACTAGAGCACGAATTTCAACAAATAAGCTCACAATAATCACTTATCCAAAATAAGCACTTATGCAAAGAAATAGAGAAAAGATTACAACTAAGAGATTATGAATGAAATCTAACCCCCTTACCTCAATAAGCAATAATCCTAGGAAAAGCTTCAATTTAGCTCCTAGAATCTCTATCACCTCTTGAATCTCTAAGCTTTCTCCCTTCTAACCCTTTTGCACCTTCTCTTGAACTTTCTCTCTCTACCTCTCTCAAAATTCTTATGAAATGAATAAATGATACTAGGTGACCTAATTTCCTCAAAGAATAAGGTTTAAATAGGCTCACCACTATTGGGCTTAACCCTTGATGTCTTAATGGGCTCAACACACTCATTAACTAATTCAAAAATGTTTCTACTCACTTAACGGTAAAATAATAATAACGATCACTTACCAGTTATAAGGTAAATTAGTAGAACCCACTAGTAACTTAGTAAAATAATAATGGTTCTCACTTAAGCACTAAAAATAACCCTCACCATGAAATTACTAAATTACCCTTACTCACAAAATGACCAAATTACCTTTGAGTCCAAAATGACTAAAATACCCTTCTACCACCGAATTCTAATAATCCCAACCAAAATACACACAGTGGCAATTAAGTACATATAAGCACATATCAACGCGTATTAAAACAATTAAAAAAATAAATCTAGCGAAAATCGGGCTGTTACAACACCCATGTGTTAGTGTCAAGGATTCAAAAATTCACCTTAGAATTGGAGAGGCCAGGTTAAGGCTAGAGTTAGCAACTTTAGAGATCTCATTCCATCTCATCTTCTACCGTAGATGAGTATGGTAGCTAGATTCTAGAGTTCTTAGAGTAGATTGCTTGGTGATGCTTTGGCTCACCTTATTCCTTCAACTTCAAGGATTGTAAATTTGTGACAACTCTATCTAATCTATTAATTTAGTTTTCTATGTTTTTATTTATTTCCATCTTCATTTCCATTTCCATGGTTCAGTTGACCATGAGTTAAACCCCTTCAAGTGGTTTAGACACGGTGAGGTTATGATTTATTAATTATTTGCGATATATAAAGTTGTAGTGTCATGCTTTATTCCGGTAAACTGTTCGTATTGCAGAACCACTATAAATGATTCCTGATAAGTTTTACTTCTAGTGATATAGCTCGTCAGGTTGGCAAAATAAGGAGTAGAGCATGTTTACTTTATACGAGTTAGCGCTTAAGCATTTATAGAGTGAAAGTGGACAAAGGACCCGAATGTAAAACTAATGCTATAGGAAACTATAGCTCGGTGAACCTCAGTTAGCTTAAGAGGTTAATAAACGACCATAGCGTTGAATCACCAGAACTATACACGTTGTAGCTTAGTATTACATTCTTTGCTCATCGCTTGTCTATTAATAAATCCACAGTTCTCTTTTATTAAAATTCTAATTTCCAAAAGTTATATTTAATTTTCATATGGTTTGTGCTTAATGCTTTTCGCACTAGGAAGTGACACACTTATACTGTGAATTGATCTTAGGTTAGGATTTAAAGATTGGCATATTGCTATAATCGGTTAAGAAGTTGAGTCTAAACTTCTTGTTGTAAATTGTTTGATTCTACTACTTAAAGTTGGTGAAAATCATGAAGAAACCAATCCATTGAAAAAGGATGGGTTTAAGTCAAAAAGATGCCACAAGGAATTCTCTTTTTTAAAGCTTTAGGTGGCCATAGAGCTAGTCACAAGAGACTGAAGCTCATGAAACCAAGGATGCATCAATGCCCTATTTGTGGGAATGTATAATAATTATTCCATCTTCTTAACATAATTTTTTGCCAATGATGACAAAATCACATTGTCATTCAAATTTTGATTAATTTACTCCTAGAAATCAAAGAAATTATGAAAAAATTTCAAGGTTAAACACAACAGAGATCATCATCAAACTCATCAGACATGTATTTTCCTCCTCCTTAATCATGAACAATAATTCCGTTTCCTCAACCACAACATGCCTAATGTTGTGCATCGTGTTTTCCAGCACTACTAGAAAAAGCAAAATTAGCAAGGGAAATTAGTGACGGAAAAAATGAAATTCCTCACAAATTCCTTGGTCGCAAAATTTAGTGACGGAATTAGAGAGGGATTTCACGTTTTCCCTCACTAAATATCCCTCACTAATTTTTGTTTTTTTCGTAGTGCAGTTGCATTATCTTGTTTGTTGATTCTAATGCTTTTCGGCTGCAATGTAAAAACAGACATTCAACCTCATGATAAAAGAGATATTAATCAACACAATAAACTTGTCCTTGAATTGAATAAAGAGATTAAATACCTTTTTCTTAGAGTAAGTATCCGGAAGCTTTTCTTTTATATCCCTTGCAATTAAGAAGAAAACTTCTTCCACATTTAGATTTGTCTTTGCACTCTACAACAGAAAATCATCAGTTTGCAATAATAGAGAGAGAAAAAAAAAATTACTGAAGTTTAAGTATACATCACTTACTGTTTCAAAGAATTTGTTTCCATACTCATTAGCTAGTGCTTGGCTCTTGGAGAAAGGCACGACCTAGTAGAAATACAAAATTTTATAAATGTTTTTCTAACATCGAACATGTAACTTCAAGATTAAGGATTGACAAACAAAAATCGAGTTAGAAGAGAAAAAAAGCTTCAACTAATGTGGTCGAGGAAGCATAAAGGAAAATGTGCAAATGTGGTTAGTTTTTTATGCACATACATGGGTCATAGTATGAACGTATGTTGTCAAAATTATGAGTTTAAAAACTTAATCAAACACGAACTAGGTACCTAATATTTTCTGTGGAAAAAAAAAAAGGTACCTAATATTTGAATAATATATACATGAGATATATATTTATATAATACAGTATTTACATAAATAATTCGTAATTTCCTCAAAGTTTGCATATCCTTTTGCTTTCGTCCATGTCAGCTTTGTTACCAACCAGTATTTTGTCGACAATATTGTTTAATGAAATTTGCTCAATGTTTTGAGTCCAACTCTTGATATCTCAAATTAGCATATGATTGGCGAATATTCGATATGAGAAAAAGCCTTAAAAGAAAATAACACTTCATGGGAAACTTTACTGTTGAATGAAGATTCATCTGTAACATCGTATACTAGCAGTATGCCCATAGCACAGCGATAGTAAGCTGGAGTGGAAAAAAAAGAAAGTTAGTTTATAAGGTTTGACTCAAAAAAGTATTTATGCCGAATCGTTTTAAGGTTAATTATACATATCAAGAAAACTAATAAAGTTCTTTTGGTAATACTATTTGTCTCTTGCGTGTAATTACTAACGAGTATTATTGACAAAACAATAATACAAAAGCGGGAAGTAAAAGTAACCGAGAGGGTGCTTGAAAACGACTCTCCTTTAAAAATTTTACCAGATGTAATTGTTCGGAACCTCTCTTGACCTGCAGTATCCCAAATTTGGAGGATAATTTTTTTTCCATCCAGCTCAATGGTTCTCTTTTTATAATCAATGCTGCATCAGAAAGAAGACATTGTGATTTAGGGAAACTTCTCATATACAGGGTTCTTCTCATATACAAGGTTCAGCAGCGCTACATCTAAATCGTGAAATACTCACCCGAGGGTTGCAATATAACTAGTTTTGAAACAACCATCAGAGAAACGTAGAAGAAGGGAACTCTTTCCAACACCTGCAATCAAGAATTATTTACAAGAAAAATGGCAAATTATTGAATTTTAACACCAAAGCACCCATATACTCTTAAAGTTTCGATAGCAACAATATTCTTAGGTCTGCTCTTATCATAGGAAATAATATTTTCCTCACTAGAACAAATGCATCGCTGATATTACCAATTTAACGTCATTCTAGTCCCTATAAATACCAACGGCAGAATGAAATCGATTAGAAGTTTGCAACTTTCAGAGACCATTTTGGAATATCAATAATATAAGATATTATATTGATCCAATCCTACAATTTCAAACTACAGACCTCTTGAAGACTTATAGAGCTGACAAAAGTATTTAAAAGCTACACACCAATTACTTACACCAACAACAAGAGTTGAATCCATGTTTTTAGAGGACATGAGTCAACTCCTTATCATCCAGATTGACCTTCCTTTGACAAAGTAGGTTTAAATTTTGAATTTATTTTAATTTCAGGCACCGGCACCAGCACCAGCACCAGCACCGATACCCGAGAAAATTTTAGGACAACAGAATTCTTAAAAAAGATAAAAAATTTAGTTAACATCTCAATGTATGTATGGCATAGGAGTAACTTACCACTATCTCCGATCAAAATAAGCTTTATGAGGTGATCGTGATCCTCACTTACAAATTTCAGAGGAGCCATGAAGTTTTAATGAATCAGAGATATTGCAACAATTTATATCGATTCCTATCTGCATAAAAAAAACACTGTACAAAGCATGAACATGAATATCATATATATCTAAGCCTTTTTTGTCGTCTCAAAGTCTCTTGAATAGCAACGGAGACCAAAAATCAACACAATAAATAAAAAATTGTTGAGAAAAGAGCATACCTACTTCTCAAACTTTTTCAGGATTTATTTGAGGGGGTCTCTTAAATAGTGATAAAAAAACTAATAAATTTAATTTAGAATTTCCTTAAATTAGCTAAATTAGTTATTTTACACAAAGTATTTTAGTTACAAATATCAAATCAAATATGTCCCTCATTAGAAAGATTTAGTTCGTCTTCGTGAGCTTAACTCAGCTGGTATGAATAATGTATACGTGAGCTTAACTCAGTTGGTAGGAACAATGCATAATATACATAAGGTTCAGTGCTCAAATCTCGACCACCACAAAAGAAAAATGATTTAGTTCATCCCCTAAACAAAAAGAAAAAATTAGTTCATGACAACTCATCTCTTATCTCCTATGAACAAAAGTACACGTCACTCTAAAATATCTATCTACTAACTATTTATTAAAATTAATTGTAGATGATTTTCCTATTTTGCACTCCTGAGGGGCATTTTTGTAATCTAATAAAATGTGAATGTTGTTGGTTGCCACCTCATCAATATTTGGGCTATTTATTTGGTGATTTATGTCTTCCCCATTCATTTGCTTCTTCGGTGGTTTTTGTGGAGAAAAGGTAGTGTTGTGCCATCCAAAGAGATACCTTCAATTTTTCTTCATCAACAAAAGGTGTTTGCTTATTCATTTCCTTCTTCCGTTTTCTTGATTATCAATGTTTATTTTTTTACTTTAATTCTCATCAATTCAATAACATGCATGCTGGTTATTTTTTTATTTTCTCATCAATTCACTTTTCCTCCATTTTTAGCAAGACCCATGTTTAGCATGTAAGATTTATCACCATCCTTCATCTTATTGGAGTAGGAGGAAGTGTTGATTCAAGTTAGAAGGAATCTACGGGACAAGTTTGATTTTTGTTGGAGATTTGTGAAATTTGGGAAATGGGTTTGGAGATTTTGGTTGATTTGGATTCTGGGCTTAAGAATTTGTGTTGTTTGAAAATAAATTGATGTTTTTTTGATTGCAATTGGTTATTAACAGAGTTATGTGAAATTCCAAAAATGGGGGTACCAGTGATTTTAATCTCAAATGTGATTTTGAATGTTTTGTTTTTGGGGTTTAGGGTTGGCCTTTTTAGAAAGTTGATAATTTTTTTCGTATTTTATGAAATTCTGGAATTGGGTTTTGAGCGTTTTGTTGAATTTATTATTCTGGAATTGGGAGTTTGTGTTTTTTGAAAGTATTAAACTTCATTAGGATCTATGCAATTATGATAATGAATATGAAAATCTTCTTGTCTTCTTGTCTTCTTGTTATAAAAGCTTATAAGGTTAAGTTTTTGCTTAACCCTAATCATAAGTTCAATTTCCCTCCTACGCATCTTAACCTTGCTTCCTTAAGAAGTACCATGTGTGTATTTAATGCGGTATTAAAAGTCATTTCTCTCTCAATACTTGGTGACTTTCTAGCTATCCGTTTTGAATTTGAATTTCCCTCTTTCCAACAATTAATACAACCCTAATCAAACTCTAATCTTTTTAAACTCACGGCCAATCTTCATGCTCATCGTCTCTACTTCAAGAACTACTAATCTCTACAAAAGAATCTCCTTTTCTTATCTTTTTCTATCCAGATTAATTCAATCTTCTGATGAGAGTTAGGGTTAGATTTTTTGCAGATTTTTTGTTGTTTAGTTTCCTCCCTTTAGGTCTGTTGTGGTCTCACTCACAAATGCAATGATATTTTTTTTGGCTATATTTGATGTTTGGTAATATTAGTGCACATTTGAAGCTTCAATATTTTTTGTGTTATAATATGCATTCTCTGTAATATATTTTGTAATTTTGCCGTTGATTCTTATTCCCTGGAAGTAAAATATTTTGTTCGTTGATGTTAAGAAGACTAATGCATGATTAAATGATATTGAAACCATTGTCCATTTCAAAAAAATAATTGAATGAATGATTTTTTTTTACTATTATGTATGAATGATTCAATGACATTGACAACATTGCAAATCATTTATGTGATTGCTATTATTTTTAACGGTTTTACTAACAATTTCTTTAAGAATCCATAAAATTAAAATTTATGTTGAAAGTATAAATTATTTATTTTGTCAAGTAATAATTATACCACCTTTTTCTTAAAAAAAATTACACCACTTTTCTTTATTCAAAGTTACTTCTTTTACTTATCCAAAATATTTTTTTTACTTCTTTTACCTTATTAGGGCACCCATTAGTGTCCTATTATTAATTCTATTCAAGATTGATTATGATATTATTTATATCAATTACAAACAACGATACGTTTGACCAATAATTTACAATAGCGTCGCACGGGTTCGCAATCTAGCAATTTTGTCCTCTTACTCACAATAAAATCGTATTGAGCTCATCATGTCCGTAAGGTAAAGAATGAAAACAAACGTTTCAATAATGGAGAGACAATAACATTGAGAATTGATTAAATGAATATATTCAACTGCTTAAGAATGAAATATTAGTATTAAAAACAAAACATTCTACTTCAATTTGTCGTTTCAGTTGGCAATACACTCCCAACTTTAATTGTTTTTACTTATATAATAGCCCAAATTCAATTGGATTGTTTCAAATCAAGTAAGGAATGTTACACTTATATTTGAGTATAGTATTTTGGGAAAAATACACTAACCTCCCCTAAGGTTTATCTAAATGTAACACATACCCCCTCTAGTTTCATATTCATAACAAACCTCCCTCACAGTTTAATTCTATTAAACTTTCGTCTATTTAATTTTCTCAAACACAAAAAACATCCACATTCAAAAATTTATACTCTGCCTCTTCGACTTACACTTTCACTCAGTGCCTCTTGCGTATGAAAAACCTACAACCCACAAATTAATTGATACATGTAAACTAAGTGTGGAACATATGGAGAAGCACTTCCAGACGACAAAAATGGTTCACAAACTCTCGCTACATTTCAATCACACTAAAAGCCACAACCTTATTTCCCACTCAAAATCTCACTTGCCTCTTACTCACTATTCATTCAAAAAACCAACGCATCACATCGTCGAGGCCGCACCGGCACTGTGTTTCTAACAGCCCGCGTAGTTCAAAACCACGATGTCAGTGATGAATCTGAATATCAAAGCAGTGGGGGTTCTGAGGAAGTGATGGAGAAGGGTGAGGAAATGGAATTGGTTTAGCACAATATATGGATTCAGATGAAGGAAATTGTTTTATTTACTGGTCCGAAAATTGGACTTTTGTTATGTTGACCTTGTTGAGACAAAATCCCTAATTAATTTTAAAGATAATAAACTTTAATGACTAAAGGTTAAATGAACTTTGATTAATTCCTTGGTATTTAACTTGTGCTCTTGAGTGTTTTACTAAGACAGGAACAATGTTTAAATCATACCAAGATATAAGAAATCAAAGGACATTGAATTCATGAACTAAATCTGAAAATCCGAAAGTTAATTCAGAATGTTGATCAGTGAGTTGATCAGAACGTTCTGATGGTAGTTCAGAAGGGTGTTCATAAGCAAACCCAAAATCATCAAGAACGTAAAACATGCAAGTACACAAGACATGAATAAAAGGTCCAGTAAAGTACATTTGCATGGATCTATCAACAATAGAGGCATGAACAAGGAACCATGTCAAAAAGATCTTTAATGTTCATCCAAAACTATGAACATTAAAGTACTAGGAATACTCCAATGAGAATATTATCCTAGATGTTGCATTCACTACACTTTAGTTGTGTCTTTACTATTAGAGTTGATTACATCAAAAGTTAAGTCTTACAAATCAACCTAAAGTAAGAACAAATGGAACATTCTGAAGGTCAGAATGTTCACTCTTGCACATGCTTCCAGCTATGAACAGTGTAGTTGGTGGAAAGATGAAAAAGGTAGCAAAAGGAGATCTTGCATCAGAGATAACTTATCCTCTGATCAGAATCAAGCAAAATCTCCTAGAAGCATGGGCCTGAAGTTGCAGACCCGCTATCTTCTCTCTCCTGCACAATGACCAAGGCAGATTTGGTTCAACTTTATCCTACTTTATCCAGCAACTTTTGATGCATATGGAGAAGTTACCTTTTGGTGGATAAAGCCCAACAAATCTCATGTCACTCCTTGAACAAACCCAAAAACTCATCATACATTCATCATTGATGAACCCAGATGAAGAACATCATGAATATCAACATTCTGATGAAGAACACAGCAACATTCTGTTGTTCATCCTAGGAACACAACAACATTAATGGTCAGAATGTTCACCCAGATTTTCAAGTAAAAGCTTGTGGGGCCCAGGACACGTGACATAACACCATTGGTCACCTTACAACGGCTATATGAGCCCAAAAACTCTATAAATAGAGATGCTCAACAAAACTTGCACCATTGCAAAGCATACAAATAAACAACTTGAGATTGTTTTTAGCTCTTGCAAATTGAAATTGATCAATCACGAAAGGCTTTTGTTTCCTTAGTCCACATCAATACTCTTTGTTATCTCTTTGAAAGATAACTCCTTCTTCTTCTTCTTCCTTTTCTTCTGTTTGATTCTCAAACATTCAAACTTCTCACAAATTGTAATCAAGTCTCATCTAGCTTTAGGGGTATTAAAGTGTTAGTTTGAGCAAAGGTTGTAAAAGTCTAAGTGGTTAACTTAACAACAAGGTGCAAGCCTGTTGAGGCTTAGAGAATACAGGTTGTGTAGTTGTTCAGGTGAACAAAGATTGTACGGTGCAAGATTTGAGAGGTTATCTCAAACATCATAGTGGAAACTTTCACAAGATTATGAGGAGTGGACTAGCCCACATTGGGTGAACCACTATAACTCTTTGTGTGTTCTTTCTCTTCCCTATACTCTTTACTTAACGCAAACACAAAAACACACACAAACACATTTACTTTGTTAAACCGTTTTTACTCTCAGACATCAGAACGTTCTGAAGTTTGTTATTAACTTAACCATTCCAAGTTTCAACTTGAGAATTACTTTTTAAGTTACAGGATAATTTTTAAAGGGTCACAATTCAACCCCCCCCTCCTTGTGACTATTTTATCTACTTCAGACCTTTGATGATGATATTGATGAGTCTCTTCGATACTAATTTGTTGGTCACGGAAGTTAAAATTGAACATTTTTATGATATAATTTTATCACATTCACACTCTGTTCTCTTTGTGTTGGTTTCCTCCTATGTCCCTTTTTAGTATCACAAGTTTATGCTTGAAATTATGTTTTGGTTTACAAATGTTGTTGGGTGAATATGTTTTAAGGGGAGAAGTCAGAAATGGAGATGGCAGTGTGTAGAACAAAAAGAACGAATCACTAAATGGAGGAATCAATGTGATCGAACAGTACCGGAAATGCTACATATTTGAAATTCAATCCTTTTTTTATTTATTTTAACGGAGAGAAACAAACAGTGTTAAGAGAGAATGGAGGTTTCTATGTATTTGATAAGAACTCAAGGGAGACTTATGTCTATTTTAAAACTAAAGGGGGTGTTTGTGCCATTTAAAGAGACCTTAAGGGAGGTCAGTGTAATTTTCCCTACTATTTTAATGTCGATTTTATGTGGGCTACTACGGTAGAATTAATCAAGGAAATAATATCTATAAAAGTTCGGCATGTTATGCCTCATTGGAAAAAAATAAAGACTGCGATGTCAGAGCGCATACCTTCGATGTACAGTAGCGCTACCATATTAATCTTCAATATTTCTTATTTTTAAATATCTATAAACTCAAAAAAATGCGGTGACATTACCATTCGCCATTCAATTTTCTGTCGTCATTGGTCTATGATATATGAGTTTGAATTCTATTCCATTTTTTAAAAAGTCTCTTTGAATTTGGCTAATGTAGATAATGTATATTTTTTTTTAAATTGTTAATATATTATTTTTAGTGTTGATATATTTTCGAAGAAATATTTATTTATTGCAACATATATTAGCACATAAGACCCGTGCATCGTCGACGGTCTAGTTTACATTGTTTTTGGTTCTAGGGTTGATGCTTTTTATACTTTGGAGTTGATTGGTTTGGGGTTTGTTTAGGGTACAACTGCAACAAAAGGGGTTGCTGAGAAAAGAAAAGGAAAAAGGGGTCCAGGGAGTGTAATTGGATCCAGTGCTACCGATTGCGTTTATGCTTTCCTCGCAACTTTTGGAGTTGGAGGAGCGGCTTTTTCTCAGCTTTGGAGACTTCAGTTTGTTGCAAGTTATGTGACACAGTCTAAAGTGAGATATGCCAAGCATATAGAAAAACAACGTGAGTAGTTAACTCTTTCTTTTTTTTGGATAGATATATGTTAGTTTCCAAGGATCAAACCCTGAACTTCATACTTAGAACTCCTTCGAAGGATATCAAACTTTTGTTCAATTTTGTAGCTTTGTTGTACTGTTTGAAATTAAAGTAGAACAATTTGAAGGAAGGTTTGTGCTTTGTTACAATGTTTGTTAGCCTTTGCTTGATTACTTCCATTGATGATTGTTTCATTGTGTTAAAAATTGGGTTGATATTCATTTGGTTGTGATTCCAAATTGGGATTCCCATGTGCAATAACATTAAGTTTTGAATTTTAGGCTTGGCATTGCTTTACCTTCAGACTTCAAGTTTGATTCCTGAAATTAAAGTATGCTAAACAATTGCTTTTTAACTTTGCTAGACCTTGCCCAGGTTTATATTTTTTTTATGAGAAATGCTAGCAACACCTTCTATATGGGACCCACATGATTTGGTGGAACCCATGTGAATTTTAACCAATCAAATAGAGTGTGTTGAAAAGTGTGTGTTAGAAGTTGTGTTGCTACCATCACATGTTTTTGCTTTTTACAAAGGATTTGACTATGGAGTAAGTCCCTTTTTTTTTTTAATGAAGGCTATATATTGAACTTTGATGATTAGCTATAAATTGCACCGCTTTCTTTCTCTCTATTTTAACTTTGAACTTTTAATTTAATTATAGTTTTGAAACAAAAAATCAATTAATGTTCTTGTTAATTATGTATAATTATAATCTAACACTTTTGTTTAATTTTAATTTCAGATTGCTTATCGTATATGCATATCCTGGATTTGAATGCTACAAAACCGTTGAGAGAAACAAGTTGAAGTGGATGAACTTCGTTTCTGGTGTCAAGTTGAGAAACCTGTTTTGTGTCAATTTGTGCCTTTTAATTTATTGGGTAGTGTTAACTTATGCCTTAGGGCACATGTAAAGAAAACCAAAAGAATTTTGTGCATTTTATTGATTAAAAAGTTAAAGATTAAATGCAATGCATACATTCCAACAAATTATTTCTATATTTGAATCATTAACTTGTGTCTTAAGGGCATAAGTTAGCATTTCCCTAATTTGTTTGATTTTTCAATGTGAAATTGAGCACTCACAAAGTGTTTGAGAAAATGTCTCAAAATAAGAAAATGGATGATTTTGTTAGTTTTGATCTCCAGTTTTATTCTTAAAAATTTGAGAGAGACGAAATATTGGGTTTGGTGTGAGAGAGAAAAAATATATGATATGAAATAAAAATTCTTTGTGGGCTGAACAGTTGATAAATTTTATGTGTTTGTTGGTGAGATTTTAGTGTTTTTCATGATATACTACTAAAACAAATATTGAAAGATGAGAATGAATTTTGGATTCTTTATCAGAGAAGTGAATCAGATAAATTATTTCAAAGAATCTAATGTGATGAATTTGAAAACAATACCTTGATTCACTTGATTCATATATAATATTGTGAGTTGCATAATTGTGACTGAGGTTTTGGTATTCCATGAGGTTTGTTCGTTTGCTTATTCAAAGTTGCACATACAACCTAAAATATTATAGGGAATATTTTGTCCTGGCTTGGCTTATTGTGATAGAGAACTTGGGTGTCTTATTATCAGGAAAACTAATTGCAAATTGAGGCTTATATATGGTTATTTATGAGATGTGCATGAGTTTTATAGATGTGGTGTGTTGATGAAAAAAACATATAAACAATGTATTGTGACAATTGGAGTTGAGTTTGAGTGCATGAACTGGAAAAATTGTTTAATTGCTTAGTTTACACTATTAAGTCTGTTTTTCTACAATCTGTGAACCTGCAATGTCTGTAAATGTAATGACGGTGATTTTATATTATATGTTTTAGCATTTACAAATTGGTCGTGCATTCGTTGATTTATGTGGGGCAGCTGTTGTTTTGCTTCTGTAGGTTTTCGTTGCCATGTTTTATTAGATCATTTCACTTTTCTTCCACTGTTCGAAAAGGGAATGGCTACCCTCTGTTTCTTCCACTTTTCTTTCACTTGAGATTTTTCCCTTTCTGACCTTTCTCTACAATGCCCCCAATACTGCTATTCCAAAGAACAAACTTTAAAGCTAAATTTAAATATCCTATGATGATATAGTTTGTTGCCCACATTATCTAGAGAATCAAATGTAGCACTAACAAGTAAGAACACATCAGTAGACGTGTCCAATGTCAAACACCGATACATGGTAGTTACATTCAATCATTTCTATTTTCCTAAATTAGTACCAATTTCTTAATATGAAGACAAATTATCTGCATATACAAGACCCAACATAGTATTAAATGAACACAATATAACATGTGATGTCCCGAACAAATAGGCATCTCTTTACATTATATTTGGATCCAAATTAAGGTTTGGGACATAGTACATATATAAATGTAGTGATAGAGTTAGAAAATCTGCTATGACAGTTTGCAAGAATAGTTCGTCATGCATCTGAGAGATTATAGCTCTACCGCGTGATATATAGATATTTGATATATGAGTGTGTGCAGTTAAAACAACTGTGATTTGTCGAAACTCATTGTGTGCTTTTCTTTGCTCATATGAATAGTGTCTGTTTCATTGACTTGCATGTTTGTTTACTTTTTTCTTTTCCAAGCTGAGATCAAGGGAATAAAATCAGCTTTTATAACTGTCAGAATAAGTGTTTCTTGGTTAAGTTTTTTCTTTCTTTGTTCTTCCTCACTTGACTAGCATCAGACGATGAAGAACCAAAAATAATAATGCCTATTCTTCTAACCTCCATGATATGAATTAAATTTGTTACTTTTGACTGTATCTCTATATTCTTTAACAAGTCTAGCCAACAAATAATCAGTTAGTGATGTAAACACAAGTCTCAGTGAAGTATTACAAAATAGTCTTATGATGAATTGCTGTATTTTTATACAGGATTTTCAATGTCAGGGAATTATGATTATATCAAGGACCTCAAAAAGGATTTGGTCAGTACTCTTTTCTTTTCTTCTCTTCGTGTCATAATTTGTGAAATTCGGTTCAATATTGTGTTTGTTGTTGTAATTTGTAAAATTTGCCTCAAGATTTTTTGTGTGGTTATTGTTGTAAATATGATATCGAATTTTTGTTTGGTTATTGTTGTGAATCAGTGAATGTGCTTATGATATTAGATTTGTGTTTGGTTATATTTGTGAATGTCATCATGGTATTGAATTTTTGGTTGGTTATTGTTGTAAATGTGATCATGATATTGAATTTGTGTTTGATTATTGTTGTATATGTCATTGTGAGATTGGATTTGTGTTTGGTGTAGCCGGCGCAGAATGTTGGTTTGGTGCAAACCTTGCAATTTTCTTTTGCGAATTTTGCTGGACAATCACTTCAAGGAATGCAACAAGAGATGAAAGTGAACTTGTGTAGGGCTTTTTGCTTCATGTTTTTCCGTCATTAATAAAAAGGTCGTTTTGATCCCGACTTTGTTTTTTTATTTTGTGCTTCTTCTGGAAAAATGGTAATACAAAAAACCAAAAAATTCTTCTTCAATCATTCTCAAATATCTGCATAATCATAACTTATACATGTCAAAATCGATAATCAAATCATGCATTAATAAACCCGTTGAACACATTAACCGTGTACTCTCTTCCAACTTTGAGTTCCTTGTATCCGAAGCCGAAGAAGAGAATGAAGAGACTCCCAACAAGATCTCTCACATACTGGGGCATCTTAGCTGTCAAAGCTGCAAACAAACAAAAATCAAGAAGATTGTCCAGAAGATGGCATTCACTTACAAAGACTGCCATGAGATGATATCATTACCTTACATGGGTATCGTGCTTCAGTACACATTTCAACAGGGGCAATCCCCCTCCTTCCCTCAGTATACAACATGGAGGTCGTGCTTCCCGTGAAGGTTGAAGTCTCGTCGATAGGAGTCTGCCGAAGTCCAAGCTTGATTGAACTTAAAATACATGACGACCTTGCACAACTATATCAAAGAGGTTGAAACAAACTTCCAACAAGAAGGTTCGTCCCCGTGGATTTCAAGAAAGAGACTTTGTGCCCAAAAAGGCACTATCTTCCCAATTGGACTCCAAGGGTAAGTGGACGCCTAACTATGAAGGCTCATGTGCAATGACTTTTACAACTATGGATGGTGGCAAACTTGCACGTCCTATGAAAGCAGATGCAGTCAAGAAATACTCTGTCAAAAAAGCTCGATAAGTCGCAAATCTTAAAAAGCGGCTTAGGCAAAAATGAGCGTCTCGGTGGACTGAAAACCCGAAAGGGCGGTCCAGGCAAAAGTTAGAGACAAAAAAAATAAATAAATAATTATCCTGATAGGTTGAAACCCGAAAAGGGCGATCTATGCAAAAATTAAGGATCATGACAAAGTAACTACATCAGTCAGGCACGATCCACTTGGGGCATCCAGATATCAGAAGACCTCCGATTCGAAGCGTCTGCAGATCAAAGACTCGGAACAGGGGCAATTCAAAGTTGTTAGGGAGAATAGCGGTTATTGTGTTCAATGTACCTTTCCCATATACTTACCATTTTCAAAAAATTTCAAAGATCTGTGGAACCATGTCATTGGCAGGCTACCACCCAATTCATCAAATTTGAGCTTGTGCCCTGTTATTTGGAACTCTCATTTATTCTATTTGCGTAATTTCTTCTATTTTTGATGGCAGTACTTGAAGCAAAAATTTTCAAAATACAAAACTTTTTTACATCTTTTGAAAAGTGTGAACAACAAACACACCTTCTTTGAACTCATGAGTAGTTGAAGCGTACATCAGCATCCGCCTCGAGAACGGTTACATTCCGGAAGAGAAACACGGCTAAGCACTATGGAGAGGACCTCTGCTTTGAGCAAGATGCAGTCATAATCCAAAAAATCAAACAGCTCGCTAAGTTGAAAAACTGAAAAGGCGATTTAGGCAATAGAGAGCGTCCCGGTGGACTGAAAACCCGAAAGGGCGGTCCAGGCAAAAATTAGGGGCATAAAAAAGGAATATACTCCCGGTGGATTGAAAACCTGAAAGGGCGATCCAGGCAAAAGTTAGGGACTTTCAAAGCAAAAAACCAAAAGAGCATGACTGCTGAGGCGCGCCAATGGAGGAACACTCTGCGCTGGTCTACAAAGCGACACTTTGGGTCAACAATGGGCTTTATCCCCAAGAGACATCGGTTGCTACCTTGTACCGGATTTTACCCCGTCAGCGGCTCGATTAGTTCACAATAACATCATCTCCAAGGAAGTTTGCCGAGTGTTTGTACTGCAATGTCACTCCGTCTCCCATCTTACCTGTTTTGTCTCGTTTCGTCGAGTTCACCGGTCATATGCAATTATACAGTCGTACAGTCATCTACAGTTTATACAGTCATACAAATCACATTCATTCATAGATTCATACAATTATACATTCATACATTAATACTTTCACACGTTAATGCACACACAACATATACACAATATCAATTCACACATGGTTGCCTCAGTCACCCAAAGTCCTGTTTGTCCGTGTCCTTTCGTTTCAGTCCTCAAATTGTTTCAAGCGGTCAGTCGTAAACAATGGACAGCTTGAGTTTATCTTTTATCCAAGCGGTCAGTCCTAAACAATGGACAACTTGAGTTTATTTTTATCTTGTTTCAAGTGGTCAGTCCTAGAAAAGGACAACTTGAGTTTGTCTCCTATTTTGTCTCGAGTGGTCAGCCCTAAACAATGGACAGCTTGAGTTTATCTTTTATCTTGTTTCAAGTGGTCAGTCCTAAACAATGGACAACTTGAGTTTATTTTTGTCATGTTTCGAGCGGTCAGCCCTAAACAATGGACAGCTCGAGTTTACTTTGAATCTCGTTTCAAGCGGTCAGTCCTAAACAATGGACAACTTGAGTTTATCTTTTAATCTTGGTTCAAGTGGTCAGTCCTAAACAATGGACAACTTGATTTTATCTTTTATTATTGTTTCAAGTGGTCAGTCCTAAACAATGGACAGCTTGAGTTTACCTTTCATTTTCCAAAAAGTGTCATCCCCTGCTTCGTTAGAAAACGAGATGTCACTCAATCCTTCGCATCATTATCAAATTTCATTCCCCTGCTTCGTCAGATAACGAGATGCCACTCAATCCTTCGCATCATTATCAAATTTCATTCCCCGCTTTGTCGGATTACGGAATATCAAGCATCGTTCCCCGGTTTATCGGATTACGAAATATCAAATTTCATTCCCCGCTTTATCGGATTATGGAATACCAAAATCATCGTTCCCCGGTTTATCGGATTATGGAAAGTCAAAAAAAAAAAACGTCTTTCCCCGGTTGTCGGATTACGGAAGTTCACTCAAGTTCTATTTTCTTAACAGTGTTATCTCCCAGTATCTCCCAATATGTCACTCAAATTCAGTCTTCTCAAAAAAATTGTCATCTCCCGTTTTGTCGGATAACGAAATGTCAAAAGGTGTCATCCCTTAGCGTGTCTCATCAAGGTTTGTCACTCAATACGATAGTGGACAATCATCTTCCCCAGTAAAACTACAGTATCCCCTAGTGGAGTCGGATCCCTCTTCGTTTACGAATTTGGGTATCCCATTTTCTTTTCTCATTCCAGTCAATCACTTTTGTCGTCCTGCATTCATAATTACACCACGAGCATTCATAACATCTTAAGTCAAAAATGGTGTACTTGTATTTAAGTCTCTTCGACTCGTCAAATCAAAGATTCCATCTTCAAATCTCCGGACGAAGAAACTTAAATAGGGGCATCTGTCATA
>Ga0228711_1005557_pt1 | contig 19156 bp, 12 predicted proteins | sample MedpolnodulmetaG_2_FD_177996 | JGI IMG/M metagenome (GOLD analysis project Ga0228711, IMG submission 177996) | Root nodule microbial communities from Medicago polymorpha collected in Santa Monica, California, United States - brown nodules | ecosystem: Host-associated > Plants > Roots > Nodule...
CCACATCCACCATAATACATCTTAAATGAACCTATAGAGTGGCGTGGTGCCTTCTCCACCAACTAGTTTTAATTTCTTTCTCACACTTTCCACCATCATCAATTTCAATTTCATTCTTCCCTTCAAAAATTCATCTTTCATCATTTGTTTCAAATGGCTCTATATGGCTCTATATCATCACCAAATTTAAATTGGCAAATTGGGCCAAAAACCATATCAAAATCAACCTCTTCTTCTATGAACTCATATACCACAATTTCATTATCATTTTCTAGTTGCGTTTCAATGGGTCTTAACTTGAGGTTCAATCTTGCTTCACCTTCAACTCGTTCTGCTAAGAATAACAGGTTAAGGAACCATGGTTCTCCTTTGAAGGTTGTTTGCATTGATTATCCACGTCCTGAGCTTGATGATACTGTTAATTTCATTCAAGCTTCTTATTTGTCTTCTACCTTTCGTGCTTCTCCTCGTCCTACTAAACCTTTGAAGGTTGTTATTGCTGGTGCAGGTAACATATACCCATCTTTTTTTTTTTGTATCAAAATTCTAACTTTGCTGCTGAATTTGTTGTTTTTGTTGATTTGGGTGTTTTTTAATTAGTACTTGACTGTAGTTGACTAATTGACTTGAATTAAGTCTTGTCTTCTAATGTTGGTAGAAACTATGAAGCACTGACACAGACACAAAACACGATACTGACACGTTGACATCGGCAGTAGTCTGAAATAAATTATGTAGTTGATTGTAATCACATATGTGGTGTTGTGTCCACGTCGGACACGAACACTTGTTGGACACCAGGTACTCCAGAAGTGCCAGTGCTACAAAGGGGGAAAGTGAGAATGGGATAGGATTGTTATTTATATAATGAGCTTCTTGCTTGCTGTTTTAGGCAGATGTGTTCTTTATGCATGAAAGGAGTTTGAAGTTCCTTTCTTATGTATAAGCAGTTTTCATAAGCTATTGTGGAGTGTTTATGGAAATAAGCTGAAAATAGCTTATGAACATGTTATAAAATGTTTTCATTAGCTATGCCCAACCGTCACACAATTGCTTATGTTAGTAGATAAAGTTGATAAACTCAAATAAGTCAATCCAACAGTTAGTGAAGGCTTTATCACTTTGTGTGAGATCCTGCGCCGATAAAGAAAAAAATATGGAATTTATTGTAGCATTTTCAGTTTTTTATATAATTTCAAATGAAAGGTACCATAATATCATGTTGGATATTTAAGCAAAAATTGATTATAATATCTGTGTATGAGTTTTGGCCTCTTTCTTTTTCTTTTGGATTGATTTGTTCTTCAAATTACCCCAGGACTGGCTGGTTTGTCAACTGCAAAGTATTTGGCAGATGCTGGTCACAAGCCTATATTGCTGGAGGCAAGAGACGTTCTAGGTGGAAAGGTTTTCCGACTAATTTAATCTCATTTGTCAATAAGCTTTTATTTTCTGCTTCTTGTTTTTATCATTTCAGCTTGCTATTTAGTTAAATAAGAAACCTGTTCTTATCTGACTGTTCCTAAATAATTTAATGATTCAAGAATTAATTTTTTGGCTCTTTGGAGTGGTAATGCTGAACGTCTTCATCAAGTTTTTTTGAAGATTGAACAGTATGTGAAGCTATTTATTATAACTCAATTTTAAATGTTTTCATGCTATTTTCTCGTTTTCTAAGGTTGCTGCATGGAAAGATGAAGATGGAGACTGGTATGAAACGGGCCTACATATATTCTGTAAGTTCATACAATCTCAAGCTTAACTTTTTCTACTACACATTTGTCAATTTAATAACACACCTTTAGTAAACCTTTTTCCATTGCTAAGTGAGATAAAAAAAAGTGAAACTGGAGGATTACGAATTCTCCTTAAGCTGCGAAAGACACCACAGGAGAAAGAAAGTATAGAGATAAAAAGATAATGATATAAAAAACCATTCTTTGACCTTCTACTAGTGTATGCTCTCAGTAGTTTTGGTCTTTGACACAATACCAACAATCAAGTCCAATGCCTTTTGATCCTTGCTGCCTCACACATTTCAGAAAGAAGGCATGGGGTAACTGTGCTCTGTCCAAGCTTCAATCTCAAAAGACTTTGCATGAATGGGAAATTTGGTCTTCTCCTAACAGGGCCGTCTTAAACAATTTGTAGGCCCGGTTTTAATCTTATAAATTGGCCCCTAATAAAAATAGAAAGAAAAAACAATTTTTTAAAGCAAATTATAATAACATCCAAAACATGTAAATAATTTCAATAACATCAAAAAAGTGATTTTATATTCAAATCACTAACATCAAAATACATTTTTAAGCTACTATCATTCTTCTAGCTACATAAAATGAGTCACTCTTCCAGCATTTTTTGAAGCAAATTCATCAACCAAGTCTTCATATTGTATTTTCTCCAAAATATCATTCTCAATTGCTATCAATGCTAATCCATGCTATCAATGCTAATCCATTAAGTTTTTCTTGTGACATGGTAGATCGCAAGTAAGACTTCAACAACTTCAATTTTGAAAAACTTCTTTCCGCTGAAGCAACTGTCATAGGAATAGTCAATAAAATTATATATGCAATAATTGTATTAGCTCCTTTTTGAGATTGAATTAACTTTTCAATTCTTTTCTTTCTCTTACGCCTTTCACATCCAGATTCATACATTTTAGGAGGCATAGTAAAAACCTGGAATTTCTCACTGTTTTGTTAGCTTATGATCAGCCAGCAATGCTTCCGTCCAAGTTCAATAGCTTTTTGTTCTCAAAAAAACCTGAAATTTCAACGTTAAACAATCAAAAACATGTTTAAGTAGTAATAAGAAATTCAAGTGGTATTATCCAACCATTAATTCATTCTTCTTCCTTTTGAGGTAACTAGGTAAGTACTAGTGTTATTGAAAAAATTGAACCCGCATGTTGGTTTCTATAACCCATGTTCAAAGTCTACTCTTTTCCAATAGGTTGAAATTGGTTCAAATCTCTGCTCTTTAGTCTTTTCCAGATAATTCAGAATAATAAAGGGTTTTCTTTTTTAATTAAGCAAAAGGGATTATTTGGGCAAAAAAATTATTAAAATTAAACATTTTGTGCCCCACGAAAAAGAGGCTGTAAAGGAAAATAAATATAAAAAAAAAGGCCTGCTGGGACTTGAACCGATGTTCGCACGGTCAAGTAAGGAAAACCTTACCACTGAGCTATTCTTGTTTATTTTTCAAGTTCTCACCTTTACTTCTATATAATACTTAATATAGGATCTTACATATAAAAAAAAATATGGACCCCCAAAAAATTGAGGCCCGGTGACATAGCCCGGCCTCGACGAGCTATGGGCCGGCCCTGTCTCCTAGCTGTGCTTGTGGACCAGTTAGCCCTTGGCACACATGTATTGAACGATTTTGATATTTCTTTTTAGTTTTTCATTCTAAATAAATGATTTACTGGAACTCAATGCTAGTATTTAATCAATATGGTCATTTTAATTTTTTGAATTCTTATTTATAATTATTCTGACTTTACGTTTTCTTTTTCCCAAAGTTGGGGCTTACCCTAATGTGCAGAACTTATTTGGAGAACTCGGTATTAATGATCGGTTACAATGGAAGGAGCATTCTATGATCTTTGCTATGCCAAGCAAGCCTGGAGAGTTTAGTCGATTTGATTTTCCCGAAGTCCTTCCATCTCCGTTAAATGGTAAGATGTAAGACTTTACGTATGCGGTTGCATATTCGTAAAACTACCTGAAGTTGAAAGTTTCTTTAACCCACATGAAATACCTTCTATTTTTGAAATATGTACAGTATTCGAATTTGTATGCCTGCTGCAAAATGTATACTACATTTATAGTATGTGTTAATTTCCGTGCCTATGTGATGGGCATTGGGCAGTGCCTCTAAAGCCCGAGTTCAGATTAAGGAATAACCCATGGAAATTTTAACACAGCGTGCCTGTTAAAATTTGTTTTTGAATATATTTCAATCCATTTTGAAGCTATAGCGGTAATCTTTTAGTATAAATGAAGAAAAAAGGAATAGATTGATATGATGTGCCATTTAAAATTTTAGTATAACTTCTTCAAAAAAAAATTAGTGTAACTAAGTTGCTCTATGGTATGATCAAGATATTACAGCTTACTAGATCTCTTTTTCACATATTCTAACACATTTGATAATCATTGAAACAAGTTGTGATAAATTGGTTCAATTTTATGTGAGATGAAAACACAAATGGGGATCAAGGATTTTGTTGTTTAAAAGTGATTCCCATATTCTTTGACGCTCTTATTTTGTTTTTTTCTTTCTTCACTAATCTGGTTTGCATGGCTGGTATATACTTCTATCTTTAAAAAGAACCAACGTATTTTCTTACTTAATGTAAACAAATGTTTACAAGTTGCATCCTGTGAATGTGATAACAGGAATTTGGGCAATCTTGAGGAATAATGAGATGCTGACCTGGCCAGAAAAAATCAAATTTGCAATTGGACTTCTTCCAGCTATGCTTGGTGGACAGCCGTATGTTGAGGCTCAAGATGGTATTTCTGTTAAAGAATGGATGAGAAAACAGGTATGGCAGTTGTCTTGATTCCATAACTGTGGCAGTTCATCAATAGATTTATATTCCTTGGCTATATCACCAGTCAATGTCATGGCCTGTTGTGACTTGAAAATTTCAGATAGGAATCTTGTCAGTTTGTAAATAGAGTGGAGTCCTAACCATCTTAGTGATACTGATAAGTATTCTGAGATGAGTTGTTTTAGGATGGATTTCCAGTGACTTGATGATGATAATAAGGAGTCCTTTTATCATTTTTTTTTTTGAGGGGAAGGAGTTCTTTTATCATTAAAATTCAAATTATCTCAGATGACGCTCCGTATTACTTTATTTTCATGCTACTTATAGATATCAACTCGAAAACAAACTATGATATTATATTTGTATTAAATTATGCACTAAAACTCTGGTGTTGTTTTTTCTCAAAAAAAAAAAGTTCTTTAACAGATAGAGTTTTTTTTAAAGATAGAGTTTCCTTACTTCCAAGAGTGGGAGAATATTAAATTGTGTGCTTTGTTCTTGTATTTTGTTTTATCTCTTATTCCAATGATGTCTGTCCTAATAATTTTCACTAATGGGAAATAAAGAAAGGACATCTGTAGTTTTTGTTGTTATATTAAATTTTTACCTTGAGAATAAATTTTATCAACCTTCGGTTGATTTCGCCTGAACATATTGCAATCTTCTAGTGGTCTACTTATTGCAAATAGTTTGAGAATAGATTATAAAAAAAAACAGTTTGAGTATAACACATTGCTTATTCCATATTATAGGGCATTCCTGAACGTGTAACTGATGAAGTGTTCATAGCAATGTCAAAGGCTCTAAACTTCATCAACCCTGATGAACTTTCAATGCAATGTATTTTGATTGCTTTAAACCGATTTCTTCAGGTGCGATCATTTCCTTTTCTTAAACATTATGCTGCCTACGTAAGTGTTTGTTTAACAAGGCCATTTCATTCATATTACATTTGAACATAATCAAATTATCAATAAACTCATTCTATTTCAAATCCAGTGTTTGTGAAACATAGGATTGAGTGCTTCTTCTTCTTCTTCCCGACTAACTATTATATTATTGAATTCTTCAATAGGAGAAGCATGGTTCTAAGATGGCCTTTTTGGACGGAAACCCCCCTGAAAGACTTTGTATGCCAATTGTTGATCATATTCAGTCCTTGGGCGGTGAAGTCCATCTTAATTCACGCATTAAAAATATTGAGCTAAACAATGATAACACAGTGAAGAGCTTTTTACTAACTAATGGGAAGGTGATTGAAGGGGATGCTTATGTGTCTGCAGCACCAGGTATGTTTATAAGACTTCCACACTATTAATTAATTGTTCATCAGAATTCTTGGTCTCCATTTCTTCACAATTTTGAGGATTTTCCCCCCCTTAAAACAGTGGATATTCTGAAGCTTCTTCTTCCTGAGAACTGGAAAGGGGTTCCTTATTTCCAAAGATTGGACAAATTAGTTGGAGTTCCAGTCATAAATGTTCACATATGGTAAGTAATGGCTTTTGATGTTGAAAACTAAGTCTGTGCAAAAGTTATACTCCAATTTTTTGTTAAATATTGTGGTCATTATTATTTTATTGTTCTACCTAATATATAAACTCTCATGTTTACTGAAAAATTTGAATAGAAATCTGTGGTTGTGGTATAGGTCTTAAATTTCATTAATGACAAAATGTGTAAGTTATATTATTCTTTGACTGGTTGTAATAGTTTTGGTAAATGAAAAAAAAAATGTAAAAATAAGGTAGTTGTGAAAAAACCTATTTCAATATGTAAAGTAATCGCTGCCACCAACTGAAGCAGTAATATACTTCTGTTATTGTTAAAAGAAAATTCTCATTATATTGATGTATCTTCTCCAAATTCAGAATAACAACGAAATTAGTTTGTAATATTTGTCAGTGAGGGTTATATTATCTGCTCCACCAGTATGCTGACATACTATTTACGTATCAAATTTGCAGGTTTGACAGAAAACTGAAGAACACGTATGATCACCTTCTCTTTAGCAGGTTTTCCTCGCACTTTGAAACACTTGTGATGCCTAGAAGGGATAAAAGATAGAGGATTTTTAATAGTGTTGTGTATGTTGCAAGTTTAGCTTTGAAGATCACTTCCTTTTTGTTGTGTGAAATGGACCTCTTTGCTTCTTTGCATTCCGGATAGCACTTTTGAATTATAAATACATCTTTTCATCAGCTCACATCTACAATTTCTATTTTGCTTCATGCAGAAGTCCCCTTCTAAGTGTATATGCCGACATGTCAGTAACTTGTAAGGTAAAAACCGCCACTCAAATGTATTTGTTGGCACTGATGTATTTCCTCTATCCATGCCAAAGTTGTATGTAGCCTCAATGGTCTCTAGGGTAGCATATACCCGTATATGTTTGTGTTAAATCGAGATACCTGCATCAGTTTGAGATAGTGCTTTCTGGATAAACAGTAAACCCCACACAAATTATTTCAGTTTTTTGTTATTGGTGACTGAATTTCTTCTGCATTTAACTATTTGTTTGGTTTGGTTATCACTGAACGATGTAATGCTGTTTGGTAACTGTGTTTCACTATCTTATTTAGGAATACTATAACCCAAACCAGTCTATGTTGGAGCTGGTTTTTGCACCAGCCGAAGAATGGATTTCACGCAGTGATGAAGATATTATTGGTGCCACAATGTCGGAACTCGCCAAACTCTTCCCTGATGAAATTTCTGCAGACCAAAGCAAAGCAAAAATCATCAAGTACCACGTTGTTAAAACACCAAGGTTTGAGCCCCACTGAGTTGGATTATTTCTTTTAACATCTTTTCCTAAACATATACCTAACTCATGGCATTTTATTTTGTCTTCTAAGTCCTAATGTAACTGACTACATTGTTTCAGGTCAGTTTACAAAACTGTTCCAAATTGTGAACCATGTCGTCCCTTGCAAAGATCTCCTATAGAAGGTTTCTATTTAGCTGGAGATTACACAAAACAAAAATATTTAGCTTCCATGGAAGGTGCTGTTCTTTCTGGGAAGCTTTGTGCACAGGCTATTGTACAGGTAAATCTGTCACAAAAGTATCTACATAAATCGTCAGCAAGCAATATTAAATTTTGAACACATTTTATATTATAATTTGAGATGAAGAATTATTATTGTTGAAAGTTCCATACTGAATATTGACCTAACCTGAATAGTGGTTATAAGTGGACATCCCTTATCTTACAAACTGAATTTCTGAGGATGAGTTAGAACCACTTCATGTTCTACTTATTTGGTGGTTGAACTCCAAAGTAATTGATTCGGTTGAATGGACTTCCGTATCGACTCAAGAACTAGTAATCCACGAAAGTTTTAGCTATAAAGATAATATAGCTTTGTTCTGTCATTAGCTTGTGTTGATTTGAATGTTTTTTCTATCATTATCTATCACATTGCTGTCATTAATATGCAGGATTCGGAGCTACTTGCTGCTCGGGGCCAGAAAAGAATAGCTCAAGCAAGTACTGTTTAACAAAAACTGAGATTTGAAGAAAAATTCTGGTCGAGTACAGGAGCATCATATCAACTTTGAGGACTGTGAACTATCTTGTCACTGTATCAATTCTTACGAAGATAGGTTCCTGACAAATATTTAGGGAAAAGCCAATATCAGCATATAGAAGTTTATGATATTATTTTTGGTGGCCAATTCCTGTAATGTGAGCCCTTTATTTTCTTTGTCCTCGTAGTCATTTGTAGCCATGCTTGTAATATCATGTCACTATTTATTGATTAATATTGTAAACCAACCCTTTTTCTTTTAATTTTAAGCACTGTCTTATATATTGATATCTAGAGCAAATCAAGCAACTCCGGCAATGTCCTCGTGAGCTTAGCTCAATTGGTAGAGACAATGCATAATATATGCAAGGTCTGGTAAAGTGAGGGGTAACCTTGACGCAACTGGTAAAGTTGTTGTCATGTGACTGAAAGGTCACGGGTTCAAGTCTTGGAAACAGGCTCTTGTGTAAAAATAGGGTAAAGTTGCGTACAATACACCAAATGGTGGGACTCCTTCTCAGACCCTGCATATGCGGGAGCTTTAGTGCACCGGGTTGCCCTTTAAATTGCTCTTAACTAAAGAAGTTAATGTGTGTTTGGTTTTTTGACGAAATTATATTTTATTAAGGGATAAATTTAACGTAAAGTAATTTGTTTGAAATAAACTGAACTATTTTTAGTTAATTAAGAGTGAAAGCAAGTTCAACAATAAATTTGAGTTTGAAAATCATGATTCAATGTAAAAGTTACAAAATCTAGTTTAAGCTAGAATCAATTGTAGTGTATGTTTGGTTATGTTTTGAAAAAAATTGATTGGGTAAATTGATTTCGGTTAAAAATGAGTTGTAAGTAAAGTGGTTTGTGCTTCGATGCATGCATATAATTCTGAGTTAAATTATAAATTTGTATGCTATAATCAATTCTAAAATAAAAAGCTACTTATAATCTATAATCAATGCCATGATCCAAAATTTATTTATTTTTTTTAATTCTATTTGAGACATGTCGGAGAGTAATATATGTATCTCTTAGTTGTCCTTGTGAGTTTAACTATGTTGGCAAGACAATGCATAATATATGCAAGGTCTGAGGTTCAAACCCCGGTCACTACAAAAAAAATAAAAATAAGTATCTATCAGTTGATATTCAAATCTTGATTTGACACGCTGTGAGAGTTCAATCTCTTCCACTAACTCATCTTTGCTTTTTGTTTGTTAATCCTTGGTTCTTAAGAAAATAGATCTTGATAATCTAAAATCCGTCTTCTAATTAAATATAAATTGACCAACAATTGCTCCACCTAAAAATTGAAATTGATATTTTTATTTGGGTGAGGTATTTTATCTAAAAAAAATTGAAACTAAACCAAGTGAGTTACACTAGTTATATACCGGATCATAGTTTTAAAACTCGGACCGGCCGGTTCAACCCATCCAACCGTGAGCCGGTTCGGTTGGCATATTGGATCGGTTATGCTATCAAACCGGTGTAAATCGGACAAACCGGTGGTTTTCTGGGCGGACCGGGTTAACGGCTTTTTTAATGAACAATTGTTTATATATTAAAAAAAGCAAATTGCCCCCCAAGCATTGATCAAACAGGGGACCTGGCAGCATTACGCAGAGGCGCTTACCACCACAACATGCAATTGGTTGTGATATAATGTTTTTGTAATCGCTTATATATTTTAAAAATACAAAATGGCTAAAACATTAGTTTTTTTGGTTAGTTATTATTACACTTCCATTTCAATTTACATTTTAATTTGTACTTCATCTTCCCTTAAAAAAAAAGGAAACTTGTATTATATCTCTCTTTAAATTTTGTTTATCTCTCTCTACATTATATATTAGCATGGACACCCGTGCCAAGTACGGGTTAGAATTTCGTCATAATTAAAATATTAGTTGAAGATGTGGTATTGTTCTCATTTATGTGGTTGATCTCTATCTAACAGGTCGACCAACACCATGTGGACTTCCCTATGCGGTCCACATATGGTATCATAGTCTGGTTTGACTTTGATGAGAAGCATGAGTTGTTCTTGGTGGTAGATCTCATATGCAAATAGTCTCGTACTTGAAAGAGATGCTAATGTATCAATTGTAATGTGCCAAGTGTGAGATAAAGTTCTATATTAGATGGAATGGTAAATTTTGAACAATATATAAGTGAGATGACGTATATATATTTGATGCCTTAAGTTTAGGATGAAGATCTGATATCAATCACACATGTGTGGTTTCTCTTAGTCTAATATGGTGATCAAACTTAGACTATGATCCCTCGAAAGTCCCAAAATTAGGATGAAGTGTTATGTCAGCTTTTGGATGTCATTTGTATAATATTTTTATCTTAAATTTTATTTATTGGACGTCGTACCGTTTCATGTTTTTTATTTGTTCAACCGCCATTATTTCAAATTCCTTTGATTTTTGTCTTTGGTGGAATCTGAAAATGGAAAAAAGGAGATGTATTATGTTGTGTTGACAAAATATATATTTGGTAAAAAAATTAAATTGAAGTACATTTTTTTAATTGAGTCTAATTTTTTGGTAAAATAAACTCCAAAATCTCTAATTTTTTCAATAAACCTACAAAATTACCGGTAACTCACTCTATTTCATATACTCTTATGGTTAAAGTAGACACTCCTTATTTTTTTTCCTACCGTTTCTTTCATGTCAAAATTCCATTTTCTATGTTCATTTTCTAATTTATTTTCTATATTTTCATGAAAGAAAGGAACAAAAACCTCCCTCCATGAAACCACCATAAACCCGCCTTTTTTTATCATGTTATGCCTCAGTCTAACCTTATTTGAATATGTCACCATCATACAGATGCAGAGTCACATTTCAGAGAGCTGTTAATGTCTCATATGTAATTAAAGTTTCACATTGGATGAAAGAGTAGATGATGAGAACAATATAAGTGAAATGACCTATATACCTAATCTCTTTAAGGTTCTGAATAAAAATATAATGTAAATCTCACTTTTGTGGTTGATTTTAGCCTATTGTAATTATACAACCCAGTTTAGACTCCCCCAGAAGTCACAACATTATGATGAGTGGTTTTTTTAGTTTTGGATATCTTTTATTTATTTATTTTTTAAATTTCAATTTTTGGATGTCAATCGTTTTGATACTATTTTTTTATTCAACATCTACGATTTCAAATTACTTAACTTTTGATCTCTGGTGGGATCTGACAATGGAAAATTGTAGATTTGTTATGCTAACAAAATACATGCCCTTAGCCATTTTAAGTTAATACATATTGTCAATCTCACGTGTGTGATTGCCCTTAGCCTAATACGATGATTCAACTTAGCGTACACTCCCTCTTATCCCTTAAACATTTTAAGTTAATATGATGGTTCCAACAATATAATGAACAATTTTATTAATGTTTGAATGCCATTTGTTTTTTTCTTTTTTTTATATTGAAATTTAGTTTTTGGATCTCATTCTCTTTCATGTTGTTTTTTTATTCAATCTTTATTATTTTAAATTCCTTCATATTTAATCTTTGAAACGTGATGATGAAAAAATGAAAACGTGTTATGCTAAGTTAACAAAATACACGTTCATTAGACATTTTAAAATGATGTGACATTGTTATAATTAAGTCTAAATTTTTGGTAATTTAATTACCCCAAAATCTTCAAATCCTTCAACAAACTCATATAATTACCGACAACTCAACCTATTCCATTTACTCTCATTGTCAAAACACACCACATATATTTTTCCCTTATTGTTTCTCTCATGTTCAAATTCATTTTTCATATTATTTTTTTCTTCTATTTTCATTTCTCTCTTCTTGTGAAATAAATGAACATAAATCTCCCTTTATGAAACCACTTCAACTAACCTATTTAACATGTTGTGCTGATGTTTAACCTAATCTGACGATATCACATAATTACAAACACAAATAGTCGCACACTTGATTAAGAGATGTTAACGTGTCAAGTGCGAGTTACCATTCTACATTGGATTGATGGGTATATTTTAAAAAACAAATAAGTGAGAAGACTCGTATGCATAATGCCTTAAGATTTTATGTGAAGATGCAGTGCAATCTCACTTGTATGGTTGATATTGGCCTAATATATGATGTCCAGCTTATTGTAGGCTCACTCGGGAGTCCTAAAATTATCACAACATTATGATAAACTATTTTGTTAGTTTTTGAATATCATTTGTTTATTTCTTTTGTATCTTTTTGAAAACTTATTTCTTTTGTATCTTAAATTTTAGTTATTGAATGTCATCTATCTACCAACACCATGTCAAATGAAAATGGGGACGTCACTTTTGACATTACGATTTACGAACATATCATAATCTAACGATATGAACTACAAAACTCCATGATTCTCTTACATGATTAATTAAAGAGATCAAATTAGTTGTTGCAATAGCAACCATGAAAAATGCAACAAATAGAGAAAATACAGGTTTAACGAAACTTTTGAAAATAAGAATGTTTAGTTGAAAACGGTGTGGAAATTGTGAGAGTATCAAATCAAGCTCTTTGATTAGATCTGCATTATTCATATGTTAACCCATTAGAACTTAAGAGTATCATAATGTAAATTTGTGAATTTGAACAATATACATAGAGATAAAAAAAAAATACAGTGAATTAGAAAATGGGAAAAATGTCAATAAGAAAATTATTTCAATAAAATAGAAGATAAATTTTAAGAAGAATTTCGAAATTTTCATATAAATTCCAAACTGACATGAAAATATTGAGACTAAAAAACAATATTTATAAGAAATAGTAGCAATTTAGTCAATCAATTACCCCCTTAATTTAATAGTGTAATTGTATTAGATTAAATGGTAAAAGAAGTGAAGATTCATTTTGGTCCCTGACAAAAATGTGTAGGGATCAAGCTAGTCATCTACAAATAAAAAGACTGATTTAGTGTCCCTTACAAAATCAAATAAAGATAATTTAGTCATTGAATCAATTTCTATCATTGAACCTTTCAAGTATATTGTTAATTTGACTAAGTGGCATTTACCGTGTCAGTTAAGTGGTAACATTACATTAAAAGAATTTTTAAGGGAACAAATTAATCCCTCATTAAAAAAAAGTTAAATAAGTAAAAAATCGAACGGTTTCACAATAAGAAAAATGGTACATTGAAGACATAAAGAGAACGAATGAACCGTTTATTGTAAAAACAGAGAATGAGTTAAGAAATTGAAAACCATAAACATACAATCTTCTATTTCGGTTTTCTACATCTCGTTTTAAGCTTTCGTGTTCTTCATCACTCTTCTATTTCTGGTTAGCATCAGCAACGTCGATATGTGTTTCGATCGGTGAAGATGACCAAAAAAGAGTAAAAATACCGATTTGTTATCTTAAAATATAACAAATTGAATTATTTATTTATCTTTGTAAAGAAGCAATCGAAAATAATGATGATTTTTTAAGGGGACTAAATTGCCCTATTTGTTTTTAGAAGGGATCCAAGTGTTTCTTATTTTTTAAACAATGCATGTGATCGTCAATAAGACTATTGGGCTGCCGCATATGCCAAGTCACAAGTCACAGTTCAAAAATAGAAATAAAAATTCAGTTGAAAAAGGTATCGACGGATGGACTAAATTGTCTCTATTGTGTGAAGAAGTTTTATTATATTTTTTTTTTTAACAAAAATAAAACGATATTCATTCATTCAAATCGATAGATTATATCAGATACAAACATCGCTAAAAACGTAAAGGGTGAACCTGCGAACAAACTCACAGCACCCAAGTTAATAGCACAAAAAGGCAAAATGCCTACAAATAATATGATAAAACCTAAATCACTGAAATTCACATACTTCCGGATCTTCAACGTTGACGCCCAAATCACTGGTTGAATTTGTAATTGACTGATGCCGATCTTTCAATAGAAAATAAACGAACATCGCGATAAGGCGCGAAATCAAACGTCGCACAAGACGACGAACAACACAACGCCGTACTTAGACGACGGAATCACAAAAAAACACAATAGAAAAAACTTGATATATGTGAAAATCACTTATTTAGATTGAAAGAAAAGGGGAAAAAGATGTCGAGGGGTGATTCTAGGTCAAAAAATGACCTAAAACCACCCCTCCTCAATGAACGAAGGAGAAAGAAAGTTTAGAGAGAAGTTGGAGTTTCTCTCACTGAAAAACTAGAAAACACTCAAGAAGTTTTATTATATAATAAATCATTTTTAATATTTCTATATAATAAAAAGAACGAAAAAAAATATCTAGCTAGATGAAATACAATTATTTTATTAAACGATTCTTTTGACTGATAATTTATTTAAAAACATACATAATCGTTGATTTTTTGTTCAATGTATAATAATTTACATAATAAAATTGATCTTTCCCCCTTAAAAAAATCTGATTTTATTTTGAATATATTAAACAAAAATAACAATTGGCGAACTCTCCCTTAAAAGATAAGTTTGAATCAGACGGAAGATAATTTTCTTTATGAGTGTATGTTTTTAATTTATTTTTCTACAATGACAATAAAAACCACTCAATCAAATAATTCTGAATTTTTAGCATTTATTAATTGAAATTTTTTAATGATTGAATCAATAGTAGTTGAATGCGCATAATTATAATCACGAAAATGATTGTGATACTTGAAACTTTCTACTTATGGATTGTAGTGGTAAATATTTCTTCATTTAACAAACATAGAACAAAATACCCATAGAACAAATATTTTATCAACCTAATTTAAAAGTTGGGGTAATTTCATTATACTTTTTTGTGTGTGATCCAGAGTTTATTGATATCAACGGTATCTTTTTTATTGAATTTTAGTTTGTCATATTGTGAATGTAACTTGTGTGAAAACTGAGAAAATTCAACCGAAACTTGAATATGATTTTGATGTAAGAAAAAAAAATCAAAAAAATCATTCATTCTCTATTTGGATTATCTTTTATAACAACAGGACTCTTGGACATAAGAGTATGCACATGCTTCATCATTAAACATGTTTTTTCCCTTTATATTATCTCGAAACATTAAACCCCTTGTCTAAATTTATAGTCCTTGACCAAAGTAGGATATTTAGAAATAGTATCACAATGGAAAAAATACAAAAGAGAAAACAAAACATTTTTTTTCATAATCATTCTACTTGAACTCAAAAGGGAAAATAAAAAATGAATTTGTTGTTCAAATGAATTACACCTTTCTATCAAAGCTTTAGAATTTAAAGGGCTAAAAAAATATCAAAAACACTACTTCAAATGAGCATTGTTTATATGATCTATCCTTGTGAATATTTGACTACATCTCATGACGAAGATTTGAATCAGCAAGATGTACACACATGAAAAAACAAAACCCGCTCCCATGGAACGACAGATCCACCTCATAAGGAAAACCTTGACTCAGATAATTCATCGCTAAAAGACATGAGATGGAAAATCAAAATAGGAGAATCTTGTGACATTGTAATAGAAAACTAATGATGCAACTGTAAAGCATATGTATAACATAATAAAAAGAAGACTCTGCATATAAGAGTAAGAATTATTTGATTGTATTGATTTTGAGATGACAAAATGTAGAGTTATATGGCATCACTTATGCTACAATTTGGGAGTTGATTAAGAAAGATAATAAATGCGTGGTGGTGCCAGAAAGGAAACACCATTTGTTTACAAAAGAGCAATTTTTTTTCAAAGATGGATTGGTTAATTTGATTTGATTTTGGTTTAATATTTTTAACAAATGCTTTAAGTTTAGTTTGACCAACCTTTATTCTTCATAAGATAAAATTGGACTGAAATTAAATGGGCTGTTATACATACAATTGTTTTTTTAAGGTTATGAAAGCCAATAAAAAAAGCCAAGACTAAAATGACGTGATCAGTTGCCTGAATAAAGATCGAGAGAAGCATTAATTGTAAGAATTAGCCATATCTCTTCTCTATTATAAACATTTGTCTTGCCTAAAAGCAATAGTACACGTGACACTTTAAAATGCAATAACTCATTTAATGCTTTTCTAACATCATTTTCCTCTCATGTAAATCTATTATCCTTATCATTGTTGTAGTGATTAAAATAAAATTGTTGACTAAAAATAAATTGTTTATGGTGTGTAAATGTTATTAACTAGCACTGCCTTTTTTGATTTATGACAAATTTAAATATGACAAAGGAAAATAGTTTATATGCTTCTTCTATTTCATATGTTTCAATGTGATCATAAGACCAATCCAATAATAACATGTGTCACATAATATTTTTAGCCAACCAAATTTTAACATGTGTCATTTTTTCATCATCGTATTATTATGTATTATAATATGATCAGGTGGTTAAAAGTAATTTGATTGTCATTTCCCCTATATATATTCGATCAAACTTGCATTATTTTCATCTCATTACTCCTTTCATCATTACTCCTTTCATTTGATGGCATCTTAGAAATTAACTCGGTTGAAGAATCATGAAGTATAGTCGCGTGAATTACACGTGTTTGGTTCGTTCGTTGTGTAAAACAAAAACAACATATAAATTGTTACTGACCATACTTATTATCGTAAATCGACTATCAAAATAAAATAGAGTTTATGATCATGTTTTTTATATTCTTATTGAATAGTAATTTAATCAATTCTTATCACATTCTTCTATTTCATTCTTACTATGCTTATTATTGTAAATCGACTATCAAAATAAAATACTTGATCAATTGAAGTTTGTGATATTTTTTTTATTTTCTAATTGAATAGTAATTTAATCAATTCTTATCACATTCTTCTATTTTATTTTTACTATTCTATCATTATACAACTTCCTTGCTTTCAAAAAAAATTGGGAGATTGCATTTTGAAGTTTGTTTTTCATAAATATTCAAAAATAAAAATAATGTTACTCCAAAAAGTTGGACACTTTTCATTTTGATGAAGTTTGGTAATTCTTCCAGCTTAAAACAATGACATTTATATATAATCAATATGTTTGTCATCATTTTCATCTTCATCGTAACACACATCTTTTCTCTCTATTTTCATCGTGGCGCACACATTTTTTCTCTGTATGATTACGATGGATGCGTAAGTATTGTTTTCACCCATATGTTTATTTTATTTGTTTTAGTTTTCTTTATTCATGCAATGTGTTTTAATTTTATTTTCGTTTTCTTGATGGCAGCATGGTGATCACGTGACCACCTTAACTGAATCAAGATCATCATTGGATTAAAATAAATCAATTGGTAAAATTTGGTATCAAATTAACTTTGACACTTTAATGTCGTTTAATCCTAACTCATTTTTATATATTGATTGAAGGTATTTCTATGTTAACAAAATTCATGTCACTATTCCCTATTTCAAGTAAATAGAAAAAAAAAATCATTTTTACATATTAAACCACACCAAACAAAAATAATTACTTCTTTTTCAACTAAAATTTAATATCCTAAGAGAATTTAAAAAAAATAATTTTCCAAAAAATTGTTTTAATTTTTAGAAAAATAAATCGAGCTAGGCAAATTTTCCAATCAAACTTATTAAGCCATATTTTGTTTTTAAAAAAATTGGACATGGGTGATTCATTTGGTTAAGAAATGTCCAATTTTTTTTTTGGTTACAAGAAAAAATATCCATTTAATCATACATTAATACTACAAGAATTATATTTTGAATAAAAATTATATGCATTGATTTTAGTTGATTAGATAATATGCATGGTCAAAGATAATAACACATTTAGCTTCAATTTCTTAATGGTGATCATCAATCATACTTATTTCTAATATGAATAACATTGCTAACAAAGTGTGCCAACCCTAATCCTAATGGTTTTGGCTCCAAACTGTTCTGGCCGTTAGATGCATCTGTGTTGATCTCCACACAATCCATCTGTTCCCAATAAACACAGTCTTTCAATTTCAACTCACAAGTGCATTGGTAACATACACGCTATGAAAATATAGCATTTTCCAATCCTATATTTTCTTTATTGGCATATGTGAAACTCATTTCTCTTCAATTCCCATATGGACTCTGCACTTATCGATGCCCACCTCTTTCTCCTCCATTTTTACCCTTCTCTTCTCTCTTCTTTTGTTTTGATCTAAATTACTATACTCTTGACAAATAACTTTTCATAACTTCCCATATCCTCCAAAGTCCAAACCCTAACCCCAACAATACGATGGAGTCATCAAACTCAACCTCTCTCAAAACCTCAGGCGGCGTCGTTTTTGAAGCCTCACAAACTCTCACCAAGAACATGAAAACTGTTTAAACCATCATCGATGAAGCCAACGCCCACGTCTCCGTCATTCCTCTCCTCTCCTATAGCAAGAATTATAGGCTAGGTATGATTTTTGTAATGGACTTTTAGAACGTTTTATGGGTTAGTTTGTGATGGGTATGTGTTAATTTTGCCATATGTAGGATATTTTGCATGATCTGTGGTTGATTGTGAACTGGGTATGTGAATTTTTTTCGCTTTAATGAAATGAGGTGTATATATTGTTTTGGTAGATTTGAAATCACGATTTTTTTTATTTTTTTGGTTGATGTTATTTTTCATTATATCGCAATTGGTTGTTGTTGTTGATGTTGTTGAGGTTAATGGTGGAACTGAAATTCCTATATGCCACAGTAGAGAGGTATGTTTGGCCACTGATGTTGGTTTCTCTTTATGATTTTACATGAATTTTTTTAGCACAATGGTGCTTAAATTTTTCTAGTCCCTCTCTTTAAATTGGGGATCCTTTGATTTTTTTTATTATTATTAACCCACAACAAGTTTTGTTGTTTTGATTATTCTTTGTTTTAAATTACCTCTCTTTTTTGGTGATTGATAATGGAGGATGCATATTATGTTTATGGGACTATAGTACCACTTATACCAGAAGTCTCTTCCTTGGCATATTGTGCAGAGTATAGAAAATCTAATATGAATTTACTATGATTTGACAATAATTTAAAGTTAATTTGCTATGTCCATGAATAAGCCATGCTTTAGTTTCATTCATTTTCTTCT
>Ga0228711_1005560_pt1 | contig 19150 bp, 12 predicted proteins | sample MedpolnodulmetaG_2_FD_177996 | JGI IMG/M metagenome (GOLD analysis project Ga0228711, IMG submission 177996) | Root nodule microbial communities from Medicago polymorpha collected in Santa Monica, California, United States - brown nodules | ecosystem: Host-associated > Plants > Roots > Nodule...
CTGGTCACCCCCCCCCCCCCCCCCCCCCCCCCCAAAAAAAAAAAAAAAAATTTAAAATAGATTCAATAGAGCAGACGATACCTGCCAGAGCCTTGAAAAAGGAAATAGCATAAACAGGCAATGACGACAAGACAGACTTCAAGAGCACCAATTGACCACCCAATGATAAATATTTAGATTTCCAACCTGACAGTCTAGCTTTAATACGATTTATGAGAGGGTCCCAAAATGACAAGCGACGCGCATTACCACCAATAGGCATACCTAGATACACAAATGGGATGGAGCCAACCTTACAATTCAACACCGAAGCCGTTGTAGTCAACCAAGAAGATGCAACATTTATGCCCACTAAATGGCTTTTTGAGAAATTCACTTTCAAACCGGACAATTTTTCAAAAAGGAGAAGAATAGCACGCATGGCCCGAATATTAGCCCAAGATTTAACACCCAGAATCAAAGTGTCATCCGCAAACTGAAGATGGGACACGACCGTCGAGGCACTGCTTCCCACTTGGTACCCAGTAAAGATGTTATTAGCCAACAAAGATTCCATCAGAATATTAAACCCCTCCGCGGCTAAAAGGAACAAAAAAGGGGAGAGAGGGTCCCCCTGCCTCAGGCCCCTCTCCAAAGAGAATTCGTCAGTTGGAGACCCATTTACCAAAACCAAGGCGGTGGCTGTTCCTATGCACTCTTTTATCCATTTACGCCAAAGAAGCGGAAAGCCCATTTTTGATATCACGTCAATCAAGTAATCCGAATCCACTGAATCAAATGCTTTCTCAAAATCTACCTTGAAGAGAAGCAATTCTTTTTTACACCGATGCGCCTCATCAACAATTTCATTCGCCACCAAAATACAATCCATAATTTGGCGACCTTTTATGAAAGCGGACTGAGTGTCTGAAACAACATAACCAATCACTGAGCAAAGTCTACAAGCCAAAACCTTTGCTAAAATTTTATACATACTACCCACCAACGAAATCGGTCTAAAATCATTCAGACGTTGAGGGCTATCAATCTTCGGAATAAGAGCAATGAACGTGCTATTGATACCTTTAGCCAATCTACCATTCCGATGAAACTCCGATATAAAGCGCATCAAATCGACCTTCAAAATGTCCCAAAAATCCTTTATAAAGCTAAGATTAACTCCGTCAGGTCCCGGAGATTTGAAATTATTACATTCCCATATTGCCGCCCTCACTTCCTCAATAAAGAAGGGCTTTAAGAGAGCCGCCCCTTCCCTGCCAGACAATTTGCGGAAATTAAGCCCTTCCATGGAAGGACGCTGCTCATGACGATTCTTGAAATGCGAAGAAAAATGAGAAGACACAACATTTCGTACATTTTGGACCCCTTCAATCTGAACTCCATTCACAAAAAAGAATGGAATCGAGTTCCTCCTGCGTCTGTTTGACATGATTCCATGAAAGAACTTTGAATTTGCATCCCCTTCACGTAACCATTGGATTCGAGATTGTTGCCATGAAATACTAGAATGAATTCGAGATAAAGAGAACAAATCTTCGGACAAACCATGAAGATGGGAATGTCGTCACCACTTAAAGCATTTGACTCCCCTTTCAAGTCCAGCATTGCAATTTCCTCCTTCAATAATGATATTCTAGAAGGTAAATTTTGAAGATGAGTTTGATGCCATTCCTTTAAAGCCAATTTTAGAAGCTTTAATTTTTCTTTCAAAATGTAGCCTCCCCAGCCTTCTAACTGGAAAGACTGCCACCTATTACGAACAAAATTATTGTAGCCAGGAAGAGTCTCCCAACATTTCAACATGCGTAGAGGTTGAGGTCCCCAATTTTCATCATTAGAAGCAAGAACCAAAGGACAATGATCCGACAACCCACGAGACATGGCCACCTGAGAACAATTAGACCATTGCAAGCACCAATTTTCAGATAATAAAAACCGATCAATGCGACTCATTGACCTCCCGTCCCCCCGAAACCACGTGAACATGCGGCCACGGAGAGGAAGGTCCAACAGAGTCGAGTCTTCAATAAAATTATTAAAAGTGTCGCTCCATGCTGTATTAAACACACCACTAGTACCACGTCGTTCCTCCAGACATCGTACCGCATTAAAGTCACCACTGACACACACATTCTGGTCTGACAAAGAACCCAGTCTGGTAGATAAATTATTCCACAAAACCTGATGACGAGAAAAATCACAAGGGGCATAAACATTGAACACGACAAAACCATGATCCGTCTTCAAAAAACGACCTGATATCACCAGCACAGGATCAAACGACATAGTCGACCAAACCGTAACCTTTGAGACATCCCACATAGTTACCAAGCCTCCAGATGCTCCCACTGAAGATTGAAAAGAAAAATCAACATTTTCACCACCCCACATAGATTTGCAAACTATAGAGTCGAACACAGACAACTTTGTTTCCTGAATACAGAGGATAAAAGGATTTTTCTCCTGCACCAAATTTCTCACCTCTCTCTTTTTTTCAAAACTCTGTAAGCCCCTAATATTCCAAGATATTATTTTCATTGATAAACACACAACTCCAAACCACCCCTACCCCCACTCGCAACCACAACAACAACCTACTCATCCTCTCCACCACCACCATGATGTTTTCTATCCTTCGCTGCTAAAACGTCAAACATATTATTTTTATCACCTTTGAACTTCAAACCAACAATTTTCCCTATTTCACAAACATCATCGGCCTTCTTCTTTCCATTCCCATGAAGCACCAACCAATTCTCCCATATGATACTCTGGCCTTTTTCTTTTTGTCTTCTATAGTCTCAAGGCTCTTTTTATCCCTTTAGGTATATAGTAATAGTTGTTGGGGAAAATAGTGGTTAGTCGGGTTGGGGAAAAAGACATCATCCCTTAAGGTAAAATTAGATTTGCTTCCTTTTACTCCCAAAATCTTTTTACCGTGGGTAAAAAGAATCATCATGGGGGTATAAAAGGAACCAAATTTAAATTTACCTCAAGGGATCTTGATGTCTTTTTCCCTAATAGGATTAATCACTATTTTCCCCAAGAGCTATTGTTATATACCCAAGAGGGTAAAAATAACTTTTTACCCCAAGAGGGTAAAAAGATAACAAGTAGATTAGTGAATTCAAATAAAATATATGTATTATTTATTGTAATGTTTGAATGATATTAATAAAACGAGAGTTATATTTATTAATTTTGTTTTTTATTTGTAATTATATTTGCATTTATTTTATGTTTATGATTATGTATTGAATAAATAAATGTTGAATAAATAAAATCAAATTTATTTTCTAATTTTGTATTTAATGAATAAATAAATTAGAATAAAATCGAATTTATTTTTTAATTTCTAATTTATTTTCTAATTTCAAATTTATTTTAAATGCATAAATAAATTAGAATATAACAAATAAATGATTTAGAATAAAATGAACAAATAATTTAGAAAATAAATAATTTAGAATGAAGTGAACAAATAATTTAGAATGAAGTAAATAAAATGTTTTAGAATAAAGTAAATAAAATAATTCGAAAATAGTAAATAAATTAAAAAAAATCACTATGCGTCACTTAACTCACGTCACTCAACTTAACTCGCGCATTGTTTTACACTTGCGCTAGTTAACTAGCACAGGGGCATTTTGGATATGACTCCAGGGCGCGAGTGTTTTGTGATGGAGGAAGAGGGAAGAGCATAAATCTAAAATGGATACATCATAGCAAAATGACACGTGGTCATTGGACCACACATTCATGACTAGACATCTCTCCATGCATGCTATGTTCATATAACTGATTTGAAAGTGGCTGATATGAAATTTCCATGTGCTTGCCCAAGTACTTATTAACTCTTGGGTTGTAATTGACAGGTTTTAACTGTTTTATCTTTTATTTCTATAGAAAGTTGCAGTTATTATCTTGTCAGTTTCAACAGCTTTCATGCTTCCAATATTTTCAAACCATTCCCACTTTCAAATTCAATAGTCATCTCTTTTTTTTCAATGTGGCAACATGAATTGTACAACTTTTTTTGGTTACATTTGTGTGTGTTTTTCTTAGAAAATGGTGTGATGACTTGTGACTTAATTTGAAAGAATTAAATTTATTAAACTTTCGTATGCTTCCTCGAAACTACATATCTTTTCATTGACTCGAATTTTTACGTTGACTTGATGAAACTTCCTTGTTCATGCTTCTTCGAGCAAAAACGAAGAAGCTTCCTTCTTGTTAAACTTCATAGTGGTCGGTCCATTCATTTAGGCATTGTTTTTTCTAGGGGTAAGTAGCAAATCAATTCTCACACCACAAATTACCTAACAGCTCATCATATATCCGGTCATAATTAATTTCCAAATAGTATATCTTATTTTGTGAACATAAAAATTTGAACACATCTTTTGGATACACCCATGAAAAGGAAATATGAATAATTAAATAATATTTCATCCGTCCCAAAGTATAAGTAAAAAAAATAAATTAAATTACATTTATTAAGAAAACTATAACATAAGAATTTGAAGTATGATTTTTTTTTTTTGGAATAAGTTTTATAAGAAGATGTAAAAACAATTTTTATTGATTATTGCTTATGAAGAAAATGGAAGAAAGAAAGAATTGAATGTAATTTGCATTTAATTTTATAAGAATAAACAAAAGTTTTCTCAATGTCGCAACATGAATTGTAAACCTTTATTTGCTAATTTTCTCACATAAGAATTATACCCTCAATAATTTGGGTACTATAATTTATGAAATAGTCATTAATTTGTTGTAATTCATTTTAAATGAATTCTACAAACTTAACTAAACCCATGGTCACCACATTACATGACAATACAAGTAGTGTGACAAGCAAGCAGCTGTGGTTATGTTGGTCTTTTGCATGTGGTCAAAAGTCCAACCTGTGTCTGAAACAGTGTACTATGAAAAAGACATGCAAGTCTCACTCAAGATTAACTATGTAAACATCTCATGATGAAGTTTGGGGTGGGCAAAAAAAAACAAAAACTGAACTGAACCGAATCAAAAATAAACTGAACTATTACTAACAGTTTTGAAATTGAACTGAAGTTCAGTTCAGTTCAAAATAGTTCAATTCGATTCGAAACAGTTTAGTTCGGTAACTAAAATTCAATTTCATTTGTTTTTTTAATATTTTTTTCAAAGGTATTAATAATAACAGTTCAGTTCAGTTCGGTTTGAAACAGTTCAGTTCAGTTCGAAATGCAAACAGTTCAGTTCAGTTATTTTAAATTTAGCAAACAGTTCAGTTCAGTTCACTTCCGTTCAGTTTTCATCCCGAACTGAACCATGTCCACCCCTACTTATACGTAACAAACACATGAGAAACAAATGTTCCTAGCCTATATGTATATACAAGACCAATAGAGTTTAAACAAAGAAACAAAGTAGTACAAAGTAGAAGAGAAAAGAAAAAAAAACATGTTTGAAATTTGGGGTCTAATAGGTTCAAAGCTTGCAAGCTTAATGTTTATATGGGCTATGATTCAAAGCTATTGTCCTCATCAAGTTCATGCACTCATTGAGAAATTCTCAGAGAAATTAGCCAACTTTTGTTACCCTTTTGTTGAGGTTAGATTCTTTGAGAACATTGGTGATTACATGAGGACCAATGAAGCTTTCTTATACATTGAAAACTACTTAACATCTAAATCAACCAACCAAGCAAAGAAACTTCAAGGTGAATATGTGAGAAAGTCTTTAGTTCTAAAGATGGATGAAAGACAAAAGTTTTATGATGAGTTTGAAGGGGTTAAGTTTGTTTGGAGTCTAATCAAGATTGTCCCCAACACAAATTCTGTTTCATTCTATCCAGCTTCAGACAAAAGATTCTACCTTCTCACATTTCATCGCAGTCACCGCGATTTTGTTGAGAAATCTTACCTTAACCATGTTTTGGAACAAGGTAAGGAGATTGGTTTGAGTAAGAGGCAGAGAAAGCTTTACACAAATTGCACAGGTAATGGTGAATATGAAAGAGGAGGTAAGTGGAGTCATGTGATATTTGAACATCCATCTTCTTTTGAAACAATTGCTATGAATCCTAAAAAGAAGAAAGAGATTGTTGATGATCTTGTTACATTCAGTAAGGCTAAAGAGTATTATGCAAAAATTGGTAAGCCTTGGAAGAGAGGCTATTTGCTTTATGGTCCTCCAGGAACAGGAAAATCATCACTAGTTGCTGCTATTGCTAATTTTTTGAAGTATGATATTTATGACATTGAGTTAACCAATGTGAAAAATAATGCTGAGTTAAGGAAACTTTTGATTGGAATCACGAGTAAGTCGGTCGTTGTTATTGAAGATATCGATTGTTCGCTTGATCTTACCGGTCAGAGGAAGACAGATTCGGAGAATGACAAAGAAAAAGAGGAGAAAAATGAGGAGGTGAATCAAGTTGCTGCTGCTTCTCTCCAGGGATTACAAGCAGCAGATAAAGCAAAGAACAAAGCAAGTCAGGTAACACTTTCTGGATTGTTGAATTTCATTGATGGGATTTGGTCTGCTAGTACTGGTGAGAGATTGATTATATTTACTACTAACTATGTGGAGAAACTTGATCAAGCTTTGATTCGTCGTGGACGAATGGACATGCATATTGAGTTGTCTTACTGTGGTTTTGATGGATTCCAAATGCTGGCAATGAATTATCTCAGTGTTGAATCTCATCCTTTGTTTGAGACGATTCGATGCTTGTTGGAAGAGACTAACATGACTCCGGCTGATGTTGCTGAAAACTTGATGCCTAAGGTAGGTGATGAAGATGTTGAGGCATCATTGGAGAGGTTGATCCAAGCACTTAGAACCTCCAAGGAAGAGGCAGAGATGAAAGCTAAGAAAGAAGCAGAGATGAAGGCTGAGAAAGAAGAAGGGACTAGTGAAGAGGATTCGTCAGAGAAGAAGGCAGAAGATGCAGAAGACAAGAAGCCTGAGGAAGAGAATGCCAATGAAAATTCCTAGGCAATATTGCTGCTTATTTTATATTAGAGTCTTATTAAAACATTAGTATGAATCTCTATTTCTATGCTTACATTAGAGTCTTAATTTACACTATTATAAGTTAGATTAATATGCTAAGGTTGAAACATTGTTGGTGGTTATGCTGAATTACAAACTCAACAATGTATTTCAGGCCTTATAGCAAAGTAGATTGAATATTTGGTACTATTAAGAAGATGGTTAACTATGTTGAATTATAAATATGTTTAGTTTGCAGTGCAAGTTTTATGTGTGTGCGCTTTTGTATGTTTGTTGATACCTGATACTCTATTTTGTTTTGTTCTAATGATAGTATATTACCATACTATTCTGCAAGTCATAAAATAAATACTTTTTAGCTTAAAAAACTTTGTTATGTGAGCTTTTATCCTAGGTATTAAAAGATTATTATAAATATTTCTTAATCTTCAGTTACTATTTTACTTTAGGTTCTTTTGTACATTAAAAATCTCATTTTCATATTGGCCTTTACATGAGGAAATAAATAAATAAATGAAATGACACATAAAGAAGCACCATTTTTTTTAATAATAAAAGCCAGGTCTGATTTCATCTTATCTGATGCCTTTTCAACCTTTCCTAGGACCAAACAAAAAGGAAATGATGTAATACAAACAAGTCATGATCCATGATACATACCCCCAAGTAACCTTAACTCATTTGCTGCATTTTTTTGTATGAGTGATTAAGTGTGGAGTATGACTCACATTCACTGATAAGTGGATAGACATTCGAGCATAGAGAGGAGAGGAGCGTGTGTATACTGGGTTTCTATCGAGAAAGTCGGGGTGTGGCGGACAAAGCCCCTTCCATAATTCAATATTACGGCAACTACTCTGTTGTCGGAGACGTAGACACAATAGGCCGAAATACATGATCGATTATTTTTGTATGCATTTATTCATCAGTTTTCTTTAAGGTGTGACACAAAAATTCTTGAGTCGGTTGCTATTACATTACAATAGTACACATCAATCAAAGAGAAATTGACTTCTACATTTTTTGGCCGACATGTGAAGATATAGACAAAGATGCCAATCAACTTTTTTTGTATAATAGCCACATAACATAATTAACAAAGGATAAATAAACAAGTTTTCTAAGATACACACGTGGACAAATTGGACATTATCTCATGTCCTTTATCTTTATATTATAAGACAAAGCTAGAAAACCATTTCTAAATCCACATTATGTTTGTGCAATAGAAAGAGCTTAAGAAAAGGTAGAAGTGAAATCTGGAAGGAAAAAAAAATGAAACAAGGTGACATGTTTGCTCAAATAGGATCCATAGTTGCTTCCTTGATGTTTATTTGGGCTATTTTTCAACAATTTTTTCCTTATCAACTTAGGAACCAAATTGAGAAATACTCACAAAAATTGGTTACTTTTATCTACCCTTACATCCAAATCACATTTCATGAGTTTACTGGTGAAAGACTCATGAGAAGTGAAGCTTATTCTTCCATAGAGAATTACCTTAGCACCAAAGCATCAACGCAAGCAAAGAGACTCAAAGGTGACATAGCTAAGAATAATCAAGCACTTGTTCTTAGCATGGATGATCATGAAGAAGTAGGTGATGAATTCAATGGAGTTAAACTTTGGTGGGCCAGTGGCAAAAATATATCCAAACAAAATTCATTTTCACTTCATCACAACATAGATGAAAAAAGGTACTATAAACTAACTTTTCATAAACACAATAGAGATGTGATTTTAGGTACATATCTTAATTATGTACTAAAAGAAGGTAAAGCAATTAAGGTAAAAAATAGACAAAGGAAACTTTATACTAATAGTGGATCTTATTGGAGCCATGTTGTGTTTGAGCATCCATCAACATTTGAAACATTAGCTATGGATTTAGAGAAGAAGAAAATGATCATTGATGATCTTATTACATTTAGTAAAGCTGGTGAATTCTATGCAAGAATTGGAAGGGCTTGGAAAAGAGGTTATTTGCTTTATGGTCCTCCAGGGACTGGAAAGTCAACAATGATTGCTGCCATGGCAAATTTGTTAGGCTATGATCTTTATGATCTTGAATTGACTGCTGTTAAGGATAACACTGAGTTGAGGAAGCTTTTGATTGAGACATCAAGTAAGTCTATAATTGTGATTGAAGATATTGATTGTTCACTTGATTTGACTGGTCAAAGGAGGAAGAAAAAGGAGAAAAGAGAATTAGAGGATGAAGAGAAGGATTCAAGGGAGAAAAAAGGTGGAATTATGGAGGAAAAAGATGGAAAAACTAGTAATGTAACACTTTCTGGACTATTGAATTTCATTGATGGATTATGGTCTTCATGTGGTGGTGAAAGACTTATAGTTTTCACAACAAATTATGTGGAGAAATTGGATCCTGCATTGGTTAGAAAAGGTAGAATGGATAAGCATATAGAGTTATCATATTGTGGATTTGAGGCATTCAAGATGTTGGCTAAGAATTATCTTAATATTGAATCACATCATTTGTTTGGAACAATACGTGAATTGTTGAAGGAAGTTGAAATCACTCCAGCTGATGTTGCTGAGCATTTGATGCCAAAGACTGCTTCTGGTGATGCAGAAATTTATTTGAGAAGTTTGATTCAAGCACTTGAATTGGCAAAAGAAGAAGCTAGGGTGAAATCAGTGGAAGATGCAAAGAAACTATGAAGCATCCTTCAAGCAAGATTTTCATTGGAATCAATGTGTGATTCATCAGCCAAAGCAACCAGAAAGTTAGAAACTAGACATCAACTTGATGCTAAGTATAGTATATGCAAATGGATGGTCTACACTTACACAATATCACAACTATAGATTTGAACTCTCCGATCTTAAATCCCGACTTTGTATTTAGGATAGATTTACAAAGTCAGAAATACAAGTCTTCTAGTTATAATCGGATGGATGAAATTGTGTAACTATGCATGAATGCACATAATAATTCAGAGTTCGGCGGAAAATAAATAAAGTTTGATCTATGACTATATCACAATTAAGGTTTGAATTCAAATACTCCCGATCGATTTAACATCGAGTAAATAACTAGAACTAATCTAAATAGTAACTAATTGATGACCTAATTTAAAATCCAACAGAGATATGCTGAAAAGATGGAAAATTGATAAAAAAAAAAAATACATTAGAGCTTATCGTATGAGAAACTTACTTTATGTATTGTATTGTACGCAAACATGCACTTAGTCTAGGAATTAGTGAGAAGTTGCAGTAAAGAGAACTTAAAAAATAGTTGGACTTGGAAAGGGCGGTGTCTAGGGTGGGAGAGCTTTATAGGTCTCCTACCGTGCATGACCTCTTTTTTTTTTTTTTTTTTTGACATTCTGACCTTTCCTAACCTTTGGATTGGTTAAACACACCATAGATCAAATACACTTGATTATCATTTTATTTGTTTTCTTCCCTCTCAACTCTCACGAGCTTTCACCTTTCTGTTATATTCCTCTCTGTTTGTTCTCCCTTTGCCAATTACACTATTTCTTTATTCCTTATAATATGAACACTGGGTTTGATCCAGATTTTCCAACCATGTAAACATCCATTTTTTTCCTTCATCGTTCTACTCTTAATTGTTCACGTGTCTCTCTAAAAAGAAATACTCAGATGTTGAATAAATTTGGAAAAGAATGGTACTCAAATGTTTATTAAATCTATTGTTAGAAAATATTTCAAACAAGCCCAATAAATAAAATATTCAAACTTTCATATCCATCAAAGATGAAAAAAACTGCAGATTTAATCAATTTTTTGATGATTCCTCTTAAAATGCTTATCAAATTGGAATTCAAATTCATCTTTCAATAATACTGATTTGGCTTTGTTTTGTTTTGATCGTTCAATAATTCCCTTTGGGGACATCCAAAGTTGAAATTGAAGTATTTTTCCTGCAAATTGAAATTAAATATAGCAGCAGATCTGTGTTCATGAAGTTTGAGAAGCAATCTCAAGTTATTTAAGTGAAATATAATCATGGGGACCAAGCAACATGCAAGTACAAAGGAGCAATTGGATTTATAATGTGATGGGGAAGGAGATGAAGATTTGGGTGTTCTTGTGGTTGCTGGAGTTGTTGTTGGGTAAGAGAAAGAATGATTCCCATAGAGAGGAGAGAGCATAGGAAAGTGAAAATAAGACAAAAAAAATTATTCAGTGTTGATGGTGTAAGCTAAGAATCATGAAACTTCACTATCCAATAGTTAACATCTATTTTACAAAAAAAAAAAAAAAAAAAAGTTAAGTCTCCTACGGTAGGAGACCTAAAGAGGTCGCCTACCGTAGCCTTTGCCCTTGGGGGAAAGCATTAAGAAAAGGCAAGCAATATTTCAACATGAAACATCTAGGAATTCTAGGCATTGCACATTTACAAGTTTCAACAACATATCTGATGTATGGAAGTAGTAGGACAACATTTTCATTGGCTAATGTGATTTTGTTTTATTTTTTATTCCCACATTCAATTGTTATCTCTCTTGCAAATTCCAGTGTTCTATTTCTTCAAACAATAATAGCAACCATATAGTAATTTTTACAACAGCAAAATTAAAAAAGTAATTTTTACAACAAAAATAAAATAATAAAGTAATTTTTACAACAACAAAAAATAATAATGAAGTAATTTTTACAAACTCCATTTTCCTTTTACAAATTAAATTAATTAAAATCAACAATTGATTCACGTGTAAGTTAAGGGAAAGAATATCATGGAATCTGAATCAAGTCATGGTGGGACTCTGGAGATGATGTGATGGTACAGAAAAAATGGCATATGATAGAAGATTCAAGGCCTCCATAGAGTTTTCTGTGCACATAAGATACCCTCTTTTTCCTGGTAGAAAGTCATTCTGATTTCCCATTGCATACTTCTCAATATTTCCTCCAATGCATTTAGGATTTCAACTTTGTCTCGTATGATTGTCAACCCTCCTGGCCGTAAGATACGGTCCATCTCAACAACAATCGACACAGGTTGCTTGCACCTGCAAATTTATTGTTGGTCACAGGTCTCACTTAGGTGCATTTGCAAGAGATAATTTACATAATATTAAGACTTATGTTGTGATTTAAACGTCTGTTTAAGTGATTGAGATACATTATAAAAGTAGTCTATAAGGTTATGACATGTGCATAAGTTTTTTCAGCTTAGTTCAACAAACTTTCTATTGTAACTTATGAAAATGGCTTGCAACAAATATGAAAACAGTTCAATCATATTCTCATGTTAACATGGTCATGGAAGAACATCAAAAGAAAGATAAGTACAGCAATACTGGTAAAATTTCCCCAATACCTGTTTTTGAGGCGTGAGAACAAATGATCAGCATGCAGAAGGTCATAAGTTCTTGGATAAGTACCAAAAGACTCGCACCAATCGTGATATACGCCAAAAAATCCCCGTTCAAAGATTATGGGAAGCGTATCCGGTGCATGAACAGGTACTACATTCATCACCCAAACGTTATGTTTAGATAGAGCTGCAGCTAATCTGTATTTTCATAGGAGAGTCATTAATTTAGTTTTATTCATGTTTCTAACAAGATGTTGGAAACCATGCAATGGAATAAAATTATGTGTATTGAATATGAAATGATGTACTAAATATCAACAAAAAGGTACATGTATCTGGTCCACATCCGTACCAGATGCATAGACTTTTTTGCTTATATTTAAGTTCGGAGTAGTATCAAAGAAAAATGCAGCTCACTTATTGCTGCAACGAACATAAAATCAAGTGGTTTCGCTGGCATACCCTCCATAGATGGATTTCATGTCCATTACATTCCTGATACTTGTCCAGTTGATGCCCATTCCATTGAGATATGACTTGTTAACAATGGCATTCCAATGGTTGGTGTCTGCAATCAATTTCTCTTTATTGTTCATCCAGTCGGGATAAGTTTCAAGCCTCTTCGGCCATTCCTCAGGCCACTCTGCCCCATGTTTTTCAATTCCAATTGGAATGGTGTGCAAACAAGTCTTGATTGGAACATGCCTATTTAAAAAATTATGTAAAATAACCTATTAATTAACAACCTTAAGCTGATTAGAAACAAGTCCTCATATAATGATGTTTCAGCAGCATACCAGACTGCATCGGGATTTTCATTTTCTTTGCAAATCGGTGGGATCTTCTTTCTTCTCAATTCGTATATGTCATTTCCTTCAGGCTTTTGATATATTCTAACTCCAACTTCACCAACATCATCACTTTTATGTGCCAGAACATTCCAACAAATAGATGCTGTCAGTGCGGTCATGGCTGAAACAGAGAAGAAATGTTACTTTTCTTTGGATAAGTTGTATGTATTTCCACTTATAAACTCACACTACAAGAGTTGTTAGTCATCGTTACCGGGCTACTCGGGTCACGCTTCAGATGTTCAGTCTTAGACGAGATAAAGACTAAAAATGAGTTTATAAATGGGAGGCATCTCTCACTCTACAAGCCGATTTTGTAAGCAGGATTATCCCACATAAAAACTTAAGATGGTACATTGTGCCGCCCATTATCAGGCCCCTCAAATCATGCGTATCCATTCCCAGGGCATCGGAGGTGACAAGAGTCTCACATTAGATGAAATATGGACTGAAATTGATTTTATAAGTGAGACATTCTCATCTTACAAATCGGTTTTGTAGGGTTGATTTCATTATTTCAAGGTTCATTTGTTTGATTCTAGGTTCATGATTTTTGTATTGCATCTTTGTATTTCTAGGAGATGACCATTATTTGATTTGTGATTATTTACAAGGTTGACTGTAGAATTATGCAAGGAGCTTATAAATATGTATGTCAGTCACGGACAATTCAAGAAAAGCAAAATGAAGTAATTCAGTTTTCATTTACAGCGTTTCTCTTGTGGTCGTGTATTTAAGCGTTCTCTTTTGTGACTGTTTGATTTCACACTTGTTTGTTTAACCTTGAACTAGTTTGACCTAGTTAATATTATTGTTTTATCACACAAACTACATAGTCAATTTTTCTACGAGCGCTAATACCACCCTTTGCAATAAATAAACATACACCTGGTTAAATATCCTGCTTTTGCTAAAACTTATGATAAGCAAATAGAATTTGTATCAGGCTACAGTACCATGATAACCATGCTTAGAATCAGAGGAAAAAAATTGAGAATGAATCACAAGAAACATAGTTCCTTTATCTCATCAATGAGTGCACTTTTTTATTCAAAATTGAGACAAACCTTCTTCTTCTTCAATGCTGTCATGTTTAGTTGACATGATAAAGTATCCACCAGGTCTTAGAATCCGATTCATCTCCAGTAGAAGCTTACCCCCTGAAAAATATGAAAGGAAGGTTCAAGCTATTATTGTAATAATCAAATAAATAGAATCTGTAGACGAAAATTTCATCTTAAAAATACCAAAATTATAGACTGGAGTACAAACCATTGGAATGCCAAGGTATGCTGCAACGGGCACAATTTATAGCATCAAAAACTTGACTTGGAAAAGGAAGTCTCCTTCTAGCAAAAGGGCTAACCAATGTTGGGAAGCCGCGCTCGAGTGCCACTTGAGCTAAGTCCACTAGGTCATCTTTCAAGCCAAGTGACAATGTTAAAACATCCTTATCAAAGAGAGCAGCTGCGAAGCTTGAATCTGTACATCCAATGTCCAGGACAACACGAATATTTTTACCCCACTCAATGTCTGGTACCATCTATAATTTTCAGAACAAGTTTCAAGATGTTTGCAAAGATGGTGGCAGTGAATATTAACAAAAAAAATTCTGTTGAGTTGAAAATCATAAACAGTTGTTACGAAGCAAATCATAAACAAGTCGAACCTAGAAATCACAGTGCCACAGAGATACATTTTCATCTCGTCATATCCAAAGAAATAAGACTATGTTTTGAAAACTGAAATCATCCATTATTAACTAATGTTCTATCATTTGCAATACAATGATTATGTTTAAGAGGAACCAACAAACAAGCATCATTGTAATAGAAATCTCACCTCTTCAATCGACTCAAGATAGTGCTGAATCCCTCCCAAAAATTCTGACTGGTTTTGAGGGAAAGTAAGATATTCTCCAGAATCCACCAACCAACGATGCTTTTTTATATATGCAGCTAGTTTCGGGTGTGCAACATTCTTAAACAATATCTGCACTGACGCCAAATGTTACCGTGAGATAACAAAGAAGCACCAAACCAATCCAACACTTAAAGCTAGACTAGATAAACTTCTAAATGAACATCAACAACAACCAAGCCTTATCCGACTAATAAAGGAAAATTTACTGAAAAATTAATATTAAAAGCCTCTTGAGATATCAACATGGTTTTTAAACAATAGTTTCTAAAAGAAAATAGCTTCTCTATATCAGTTATTGCATATGCTATCTCTAACTTCTCAATAAATCCTAGTATAAGCTTATAGGGATTATATCAAAAATGAAGAATCATAAACTCATAAGCTCTCATAATCTAGAAGCTAATCCAAACCAGACCCTGGTAGGATAAACAACTTAATTAAGGGCTTATAACGTAAGCAATTATATGATAATGGCTTATGTATAAGATATTTCTATAACAAAAGATAAGATAAAGTTAAACTATTTTCATAAGCTTATTTGAGAGTTTATGGAAATAAGTTAAAACAGCTTATGAACATGTCATAAGTTGTTTCCATTAGCTCTCGCAAACAGCCTCACAAGTTCTCATGCTAATAAATAAGCTCAAATAATCTAATTCAAACATGCCCTAAATTCTCCATACTATAAGCTTATATGAATTATTTCACAAGTGAAAAATCATCAACTTATAACCTCCAACAATCTAAAAGCTAATCCAAACTAGACCTTAAACAGTTAAACATAATATACATTTCATATACCTTCATTTTGCTCTCAGGCCACGGCACTGGAGAATCATACCCTTCAAGAGGAAGAGGAACCATACACGTGAAGGGCATCCTCGGACAACTCCTCTCCGTATGCCGGTACTGCACCTTTCCACCACCTACTTCAATATCAATGCAAGGAATATAGTTATGCTTGCTTCTAGTATTGCACATTTTCCATCTATAGTTAACATTTGATTCAAACAAAGGACCTTTCACTTTTCCCTTCTTTGTTTTCTTTAACTCTTCCAATATCTCAGAATCTTCATCAACAGATTCAGCTGAATCATCACCACCACCAACATCAGAATCCAAATCAACCTCACTCTCATGATCTAATCCTTCTTCTTTATCTTCCAACTCTTTTTCACCTTCTTCCTCTTTCTCCAATGACCCTTGATTCACATTCTCTTTATTATTATCCTCCTTCTTATGCACACGTTTCTTTTCACGCGCCACTTCTTTCTTATTAGGGTGCGTGGAAGAAGAATTTGAAGATGACCCATCAACCTTTTTCTCATCACTCTTATGAAATTTATGATCTTTCTCCACTTCCACACGTTTTTCTGATTTTGGTGTTTGTTTTTGAACATTGGAAGAAGAAGAAGAGGAAACAGGTTCTGAAATATCTTCAAAACTTTCCCTTTGAAAACTAACAGAAGAAGATGAAGAAGAAAACACAGTCCAAACAAAAATAAAACATAGACCCAAAATTGTTACAGCTGTCATCTTCACCCATAACCCAGTTGGTCTTTTAGCTTGACGAGGTATGATAGCCATAGCTAACTCACCGAGTTTTCAAAGAAAAAAAAAGATTACTGAGTCATTGTTTTGAGTTTAGCTTTGTGAAGTAGAAGTGGCAATGATTTTTGAATAAGCATATGAATCTGAATCTGAAGCTGATCTGAGGAATAAGAGAGTGAAGGAATTGGAAAGTGGATGGATGAAGAAATGAAAGAGGGAATGAAGAAGACAAGTTGGTTGGAGTGTCGTGAAACAGATCGTGTTGTTTGAGGTTTGATGTCTTTAAGGATGGATGTAGAGAGTAGAGAGTAGAGACAGACAGTAATAATATGAAGTCAGCTTCTTACAACTCTAGTTAATAATCTAGAACTAGAACTAGGATATTTATATGTCAATGAAAAAAAGAACTAATTTTTCTTGAAGTTTTTTATGACAAGGGTACTAATCTCCTAGTTTGGTTTTTATCGAACAATTTTAAAACTAAAAACATTGTGATTATGGGAAAAAAATTATGGTTTTAAAAAGGGTGTTTGCGGTGCAATCTGTTTCGATCACACGAAGCAAAAGTTTATCTGATCTAAAGATTAGAATACTTGCACTTTAGTTCACTTTGAATGATTATCAAAAATAATATTTGATATTATCCAATCTTTTTTTTTTTTGAAAATGATATTATCCAATCTATTGTTGTTTAAATTAGATTGATTCTTTATTATCCAAATTATAATTCTAAAAAAATTCTATCAATACCAATCTTAAACAATTACAATAAAATAATATGTTTGATGTAAAGCTGTCAAAAAAATATTTGATGTAAAATATAACATCTAATATATTAAAAATTAATTTTACCAAAATACAATGATCGATTATATTCAAAATAGATAAAATAGTAAAAATAATAGATTGAATTAAACTGATAAGTATTATTAAATATTAGGGAATAATAGACTAACACAATATCTTACACTAGTAAATAAATAAGTATTGATACCAAGTTACCAAACTCATAATGAACAAAGAAAAAACTCAACTTAATGTGCTTTGAGACAAGATTTCTAGTCAATTTGTTAGCGTTAACCAAGTTGCAGCAGACAACGCAAAACAGGCTTCAGGGGCTACTAAGGGCAATGTGGCTAACCTTCAAACACCGGCTACACAACTTGATCACCTTGCCTGCAGGAGGACTGTTAGTAGCTCTGATCTGCCCACAAGTTCAACTTTTCAGCAGATTCCAGGCAAGTGTACACATTATAGTTGATACTAGTTATGACCAGGATATTACACTTCAGAATTCTTTTGAATTGTTGGATGCTTTTGAGGATGCCTCTGATGGAGAGGCCTTAGTAGAGGGCATTGTGAAGGATGTAGGGTTCACTAATATGGCTCTTGAGCATAATATTAATGACTCTCATTTCTCAGGCAATGAGACAAGATTTCTAATCAATTTGTGAGCTTTAACCAAGTTGCAGCAGACAACGCAAAACAAGCTTCAAGGGCTACTAAGGGCAATGTGGCTAACCTTCAAACACCGGCTACACAACTTGATCACCTTGCCTGCAGGAGGATTGTTAGTATCTCTGATCTGCCCACAATTTCAACTTTTCAGCAGATTTCAGGCAAGTGTACACATTATAGTTGATACTAGTTATGACCAGGATATTACACTTCAGAATTCTTTTGAATTGTTGGATGCTTTTGAGGATGCCTCTGATGGAGAGGCCTTAGTAGAGGGCATTGTGAAGGATGTAGGGTTCACTAATATGGCTCTTGAGCATAATGACTCTCATTTCTCTCCCACAACTCTGACCCCTTCCCATTGTGCCTAGACAAATGTTTTTTTAATATGCATAGAGTTATCACTGATGCTCCTCATGTTGTTCTTGTAGAGGTTGTTGAGTTAGCGCCGGTTACAAGTAAAGAGACACACATTTCTCATGAAAAAAAGGCCTTATGTAGTTGTATCTTCACTCACTACTCAGCATGTGAGGTCTGACTATGGTTTTTTTTATCATAGGGTAAAGGGGGTTCAGGGCGCTTTGCCAATGCCAATCATAATTAATCATATTTCTCTGACTTGTGACATACTGCTAGCATGCACTGTTTTAAAGTTTGTCCTTAATCTCCCATTTGCAGCAGCTCAAAAGAGTGTTTTTATTCTCTCTAAATTCTGTGGAGATGAAGTATATGAAGACACTAATGAGAGCTTGAAGGTTAAATCCTACAAGAAACATAAGAAACAAATGAACAAGGAGAAGGCTGCTTGTTTTAACTCAGCAGGAATGAGAACTCGTGCCCAAAAGGGTACCTCCAAAGTTATCCAAACATGATGTTCTTTTTTAGAATGGTGTGTCCCCCTTGTTTTCACCTCCCCCTTCCCATTTTAGTGTTTTGTTTTGTTTTAACATGTGTAATTGGGTTTAGACCCCTCTGTTTTAATGCATTTCTTGACTTTATCGAATATATATATATATATATATATATATAAGTATTAAAATATAAACAC
>Ga0228711_1005563_pt1 | contig 19145 bp, 10 predicted proteins | sample MedpolnodulmetaG_2_FD_177996 | JGI IMG/M metagenome (GOLD analysis project Ga0228711, IMG submission 177996) | Root nodule microbial communities from Medicago polymorpha collected in Santa Monica, California, United States - brown nodules | ecosystem: Host-associated > Plants > Roots > Nodule...
AAGGAGGATAAAAAAAATATGGTGACTAGCCCAACAACAAACTCTCTTAGCTAACGTGTGACTCACCGCGTTCACTCGTCACCTTATAAATTTCACTTCAAAATTAGGATATAAAGATAGCTTAGAAATAATATAAGCAACTATATCATGAAATTCGAAAGCTCCGCCATAGTTGGAAGACAATGTGTCCACCAAAGTAGATGAATCGAACTTCAAGAAGACCTTTTTCCTACAATTAGTAGTTGCAAAGTGCAAAGCTTCCAAAAGTGCTACTACTTCCCCTTCCAACACTAACATGGGCATCTGATTCCACTTTGAAATTCTAGCACGTTAGTTTTAAGACGTTCTATGCGATGCTCCAACATCAGACACACAAATACGAATGTTGAACTTAATGTTTCAACATCGTGCTAACTATCACAAATTACGTAAAAGTAAAAGACAAGAAAATAAAAGACACAAGAGAATTGTTAACCCAGTTCGATTACAAACACACCTACTTTGGGGGCTACCAAGCCAGGAAGGAAATCCACTAGTGTAGTCCTTATTCTAAGTTCTCAGCAAACTCCTCATTTACTACTCTAGACCTAGGACCTACCCGTCTTGACTTCAACCTAGGAACTCCTAGATCTGAAATCTCATCTCACTTCCCTCAATCAACCACAACCCCTGTAATTATTAGATTACAACTCAATTTGGTGAAGTTACCTTCAAAAATAAACTACCTCCGTGCTTCACAGCTTTGGAGTAGCAACAACTTACAACTCAATAAAATAGTCATATGCTTGCATCAATATGATACAAGAAAGGCTCACAATTAACAAACTAAAACTCAATCCTTATCATGTATCAAAACGATATAAGAAAAGGCTCACAAATAACAAAGACTCAAAACCCTAAAAACTTTATTTCTTGAATGACGGCTTGAATAATTAATTAGGTCTTCTAGTCTTGTATATATATTGAAGAAGCACGGGCTTGATAAGCTTGATGGGCTTCAGAAAATTGTAGATCCTTTAGCTGATCCACGTAACAAAATAGAAACTCCTAAAAAGTAGGAACATCTTTAGGAACCACCAAACACAACACCAAGGAATTCTAAAATATTATCTATACTTTAGGAACAAATCACCCAGAAGATTCTGAACAAAAATACGTTACTTGGTGAACAAGAGATAAGGCGTGGTTTCCTTTATAAGATAAAGCGCGTGAAAACCAAGCCACAAAATCAAGGCACACTGAACCGTGTCAGGATGTTGGAACATCATTTCCAACATCGTACAAGTTGCCAGGATGTTGAAACAACATATCCAACATCATACTAGAGTATTTGTTTTAGCAATAATGAAGCCAATATACCAAATACCCAACACACTTGCTTTGAGCCTACATAAAATTCTAATCAGAGTTACAAATACAACAGCTAAATGATGTCCCCATGCTGAAAGCATGAAACACAACATTGACGTTGCACTTATGCCATCCCACCTCTGGTTTTTACCAAATTGTTCTTCTCGAAGGTATGCTGCTATTAGCTGCATAAACATAACTTGGATGTTGCTTCTGCACTTCATTTCATTGTTTCCAATTGTCCAAGGGTTGTTCGTCCAATACAAACCGACGCTTGATGATTGTCGTTCCAAATATCATCATTATGAGCAGACCATACATGCTAAAGGAAAGTAACACCTCAACCAATCGTATCAGAACTCTCATTCCTACACACATCAAACACAAGCTCTCTTAAAGTTCTATCATTCATATTATCCACAAAATCATAATTAGGTTCAAAATTGCAAATGGAATGACTAGAGATATCGTTGTTTTCACTATCAGACTCTTCTGAATGATCACATAAGCTAATATTACTGCTAGCTATACTAAGCCTACTAAGTGAATGTAAGGTGCGTTCTATCTCAGGACCAAGGGATGCAAAACTTCAGGTCTTGACCTAGTCATGCATAATTGTAAAAAAATAGAGAAAACTAACAATTCAGAAAATATTGTCAAAGTCTCTAATGCTAAAACAAAGTGAAAAATGAAAAAGTCTATCAGATGAAATCTAAAAAATATAACAATATCACCTAAAATCTTATATAAAAAACTAGATATAAAACTTTTTTTTTTGGATTTCTCTAAATATAGAAAATTAAAATAAAATAAAAAACGGTCTAAACAAAGGAATTTCAAAATTCAAACATCGACTTTTGTAAGGAAAGTATTTCTCCTTGATATTTCCAGAACAACACACCAAATTTCACAGCAATCAAAACAATTATCTAAAAATCAATTTTTTTCAGCTTCAATGCAAAATTCGATTTTGTAACCAGAAACAATGAAAACTCAAAAGCAAGTGTTATATTCCCGCCGTTCCTTTTTAAGTGTCTTTTTAGAAAATTAACACAAAAATAGCAAAATGTATTTTTGCACATTTTCTTCCTATTATACCTTCATTTTAATCCACCAATAAATTTCTATTTTTTGCATACACTTTATGTTTCCAATAAATTTAATATGTTATTTTTCTCTCATAACAAACAATTGTCAGTTATTATCTTCTTCTTTTTTCCAAAAAATTCCTCTTTCTTTACGCTATCTTTCGTGACAAACAACTAAATAGGCTTATATATGTGATTAGTCCCTGCAGTTTGACCATTTTTTGGTTTTGATCCCTGCACTTTTTTTGTCTGGTTTAGGTCCCTGTACTTTGGAAAAAATTTGTTATTGGTCCTTCTGTTAGTTGACTATTAAAAAAAACCCAAAACTAACGGAGTGCCACGTGGTCCAGTAAAATCATGCCATGTGGCACACTAAAAAACAAAATTTAAATAATAAAAGAAATCAAATAAAATAATTGATTTTTTTTATTGTGTTTTATTATTATTGTTTAATTAAAATAATAAAGTAAAAAAAAGAGATATATCAAACACGAAGAAGTGAAAAAGAAAAGGGGAAAAACAATTGAACTTGCAGAAAGGGGAAGAAATGGATTTAGGGTTTCAACCCAAAAATCCAACTTGTTATTGTTCGATTTTCAATGAATTGTTTTGGCTATTTCTATTTCGCGTTTCTGTTCGCTATCATTTATCTATTTGTGTTTCCTTTGTTGTTTGTGTTCCTTTTGAGCTGTTGTTCACCATGCTGCTGCATTTCTGGGAATTTAATTACTGAGCTTTTCCGTTCATCAATTTGAGTTGGCTTTTCTGTTTTCAATTTCTTTGTGCAAAGCCGCGTTTCTGCAAAATCAATTATGTGTTTCCAAAAACCCAACTTAAGTTACGTTTCACTAAACTGCATTTCTGCAGAATCGATTTTCTATTACGGAGTCGCCGTGTTTCTGCGATTGTGGTATTACTATTCAGGATTTGGCCTTACGATTAATCTGTCTTTATGAGGATTTTGTATTTTTATTTATAATTAAATCTGAATAAATATTAATAATAATACTAATTAAAAAACAATTATTTTATTTGAATTCGTTTAATTTTAAAATTTTGTCTTGTAGTGTGCCACGTAGCACTCCGTTAGTTGTGGTTTTTTATTTAACACTCAACTAACAGAAGAACCAATAACAAATTTTTTACAAAGTGCAGGGACCTAAACCAAACAAAAAAAAGCGCAGGGACCAAAACCAAAAAATGGTCAAACTGCAAAGACTAAACACACATAAGCCTTCTAAATATTGTGCACATCTTTTTAATTATTTTTAGTCAATATAAAAAATTTATTGATGAAACTTCTTCTTCTTCATTGTCATCTTCATCTTGTTCTTGTATCTTGTCAAATGAGTCTTTAACTATTGCTCCTTCTTCACCTCTCATCAGCAATTCCAACAGTCTTCCACTTTTCCTTCCTTTTTTTTTAGAGAACTTTTTCTTCCTTTTGAACAATCATGGAGTCTTTTATTTTTCTTCTATCAAATTTGTTCTTTTACTTTGCACTTGAAATTTTTAACAATTACTACTCATCTTTTTTTATAGAATTTTAACTTTTCTTGGAACCATTGTTTGTAACAAAATTTTGTTTAACTTTGAAGATAACAAGAAACACACTTTGTTTTTAAAAAAACTTTGTTCCCAATAGATATCATTAATTAGTTTTATTGAAAAAGATAAGAGTAATTGACAAATCGTACCTTTAAACTACAAAAAAGACAGTTAAATAGGAACGAAAAATTCACCCTAAAAAGACACTTAAAAAGGAACGGAGGGAGTAGTTGTTAGTGAAGCTCTTAAGTTGGCTAAAACTTATAAGATATCTCCGACAACGACGCTTATTTGATTGCTCTCGTGCATGGTCAAAAATAATTATTTTATAAAAAGTAGTACAAGACAATTAACCTAGATCGTCTCTCGAGGATTCTTGAGGATTTATAAAAAGAAATATTAGGTGTATTTTGAGGTATTTCAAAACAACAACAACAAAAAATCAATCCACTGGTTTGAGGTGTACTTTGATGAATTCTATCATAGGTTCTAAAGTATCATCCGTTTGCATCTATACTCTTGATTGATTATAAAACTAATTGAACAAGCAACAATTGGTTTTATATGAATTCCATTTGATTAAGCATCACAACTTTCAATCAATCATGGTGGTGAACAAGCGCCACAACACGAACAATGTCATTACCGGATTCAATCAATCCTATAACTAATTAAGCGTCATACTCCCTCCGGTCTCAAATATAAGAAAATATTCTTTTTTTAGGTTCATTGAGTAGTTAATGTATCTGGTCTACATTGTAAAGCAGATACATTAATTATTTAATGAACCTAAATAAGAATCTTTTCTTATATTTGAGACCGAAGGGAGTAGATTCTATCAATTTTAATCCGAATTAAATTAAACAAGCGATACAATAATTCGAATAATCTCAATCAGTAATTGAAATCAAAATTGCAATGATTAAGCATAAGACAAAACCAATTTAAAAACTAAACTTGTATCAGAATTTTTTTATCATCAGCATAAGAGAGAGACAAGAAATTGATAGAAAAATAGTTAAAAGACCGAACCTCAAGAAATTCATACATGGAAGTTCTTAAGCTTCCATTACAAGAGGTTTTGCACCAAAAAATATTATGAAAATGGCTGAATTGAGAAGAATGTTTCTGGCTGTTTGCAACCTTACTTATAGGTCTAACATTAACCTAAAAGAAAATTGTTGTTTTCACATATAAAACTTCCTAAAAACACAAGGAAATGACCAAATTGCAAACAGAGCAGCAATAGTGTGGCCCAAAATTAGCTAATCGGCCCATTTGCGGTAACAAACAATTGACCCAAATTCGTGGTCAACGGAACTACTTCAGAAAATGGCATTTTTGACGTGGATGACGTCCAAACCGAGCTTCGTGCTCGACATGAAATTTGTAGCTTTATTCCTAAGCTTTCAAACGCCTGCTTCTATGCCTTGTTTGGATAACCGCAACCAAAGTTATGCCCTGCACAGTGAACAGGAATCAGAATACATTAAATACGAAAATTAATTCATGACTTACGTTAATGCTCATATCAGGTCCAAAATATAAAAACATGGTAAAAATATTATGTTAAGCATAAAAATCTCTCAAAATGTCGAAATTCAAGGTTAGAAGGAATGTACAAAAATGCACGGATCACCCCTCAATAAATGCAAATTGCTCATTAGAAACACTTGTGAAGACACCTCTACAACTAGTTGGTCAATAGCTTCAACACCGTCTTGTACAAGCCATTGCACAATAAAATAGGTCATAAATCTTTCAGATTATCCGGATTTTCACATTTCAGAATGTGAAAAATATTGGTTTAGTTGAGATGAAAAGGTTAAAATCTAATAGTTTTGGTCCATCTACTCCATCATATTATTGCACTAAAAATTCGGTGATGAGAAAATATTTTCAATAATGTGGTATATGAATATAAAATATTTTACAATTTAAAACTTCATTTGGAGCATATAATATTATCATATTTTAAATCAAATATTTGATGAATGGATCATAACTCAAATTTTAAAATTGTGAAATCAATTCCAAAAAAAAGTCAAGACTAATTACTTCGAGATTTTGTGGTATCAAGTACCTAAATAAATATATAAATAAGAAGGAGAGTAATACATTTTTTATGAAACACATTTGACTTTTCACACACATTAAAAAATATACTCCATCTATCCCAAATTGTAAGGGAAAAAATAATATCGCACTTATTAAGAAAACTAAAACATAAGAATTTAGAATATAGTTTTTTTGTGGAGAATATCAAATTCTATTTTTTTTATTTAGATTTCTATTTTATTGGATTACAATTTTAAATAATATTTTATAACCCTCAAGGATGGGTCTCTGGTGGTGTAGGTTTGAGACTTAAGAGTGTGATGCTCTATCATTTTCGTGTTCGAATCTTTCAAGTGTCAACAATTCTTTTGTTGGACCAATCAATACAATATTTTGTTCTGGCTTCGTTTGAAGCTTCGCTAGTGACAGTGTGATTGGTCATCTAGATTAATCTTTCCTTTTGGTTTGATACTAATTTTTTTTTTATAAAAAAATCGAGGTTAAATTTATAAATAATTTTCTTATCATAATGATATCTAACTCGATTTTATGTAGAAGAACATTAAATATACTGAAGTTCAAGATTAACAAAAACACTATAAGGCTAGAAGTTTATCATGTAGTGGAGAAAATACACTAGAAGACTAGAAAATACTATAGAATACTTCTCATTAAATAGAGATAGAAAATATCTCATGTTTCTATAAGTTTGTGTTTTTAAATGGAGAAAATACGACTTTGGCGGCGATTATGAGTGGCATCAGGTTGGTTCCGAGGGAGAGAGAATGGTGGCTTGAAAAAGAAAGGAAATGTCTTTAGCAAGGGGGTGGGGGTAGCAAACCATTAAAACTTGTATATGCATGCAATTAAAAAGCCCAAACCTAAATTTTGTATTTTAAAAGCATTTTAATCTCATAACTCATTTTTAATACTTTTTTAAATCAGACAAATAATAACAATAATACCCCTTTAAATTAGCATATCATCATCGTACCCAAAAATATTCATAATCCACCCCTAAATATCACCAAATAATTTTTTTTGAGGAAAGAGAATATCACCAAAATTAAAACAACAACAACAATACAACATTCGAATTCACCAAGAAATAAACAATACAACACTGAATATTGAAACCCAACCCTATATAAAGATCCCTTCTCACATTAAGGATTTTAGTGACCTTTCTTTCACTGGCTTTCTTGTTCTCCTCTTCCCATTATCATCACCAGAATCATCGTAATCATCCTCATAATTTTCAACATAACCCAATCCCTCTGAACAAGGGACAACATTAACATCAACACTAGCAACAACATTATTGTTACCAACATTAACCTTAACATTATCACTACTAGTAGAACCTAATTCCACAACACTCTTGTTATCTTCACCTTCACTTTTACTATCACCCTTTCGTTGTTTCCTCCAAGATGGACCAAACCCAGAATAATAATAGAATTCATTACTATTCGAACCCGAAGCCGAACCCACCAACAACTTCTTCGGTCGGCCTCTACCTCGCCGCGGACCCTCAATGCCGCCACCCTCATTTGAGTTTCTCTTCAAACCTTTGTTGCTCCCACCATTATCATTAACCACCTTATTATCGTCAAACACCATCATTTCAAAATTTTCAATCGCAGGTTTGATGTTATCAACATCAACTTCAGTTTCCATCAACGAATCCACACTATATTTTTTCATCATTATCAACCAAACAAAAATTCATTCAAACACAGATTTTCGTATTGATAATTTATATAATTGAAAGAAAAAAAAGTAGAAAAAAACCCTAATGGGTTTTTGCAAGTTAAGTAAACAAGATAACGAATTCGGATTTAGATTTATGTTTACCTTTCTTCAAGAGCTCCCAAGGAATCTCCATTTGTGAAAATATCTTGCTCTTGGAACTAAGTGAAGCAAAAACAAAATCGAAAATAGTGAGAAATGAGAGAGAACATAGATACCCATTAACCTATTTTGAAGCAAAAAGGGCAGAAGAAGTTGAAAAGATGAAAATAATTTAGTGACATGAAAAATATTAAGAACCCTAATAAAGCATATGATAAAACCCTAATAGATATGAGAAGAGAAGAAGAAGTTTGGAACCTGGTGAATTGAGGAGGAGTTGTTGGAGGCAAAGGGGATCACATCCCATGGAGATTGGTTAAGTTGACAAACGTGAGTTTGAAAAATTTCAACTGGAAATGAACCATCTTGAAGAAGTGAAGATGAACAAGTGAATAGAAGAGGGGAAAGCTTTGTGTTTTTCCGAATCCTCATCTACTTTCACTTTCTTCTGTACCCTTGCAAGGGTAAGGCATTATATATACCCGACCTCTTTTATGTAAGAGTGAAAAGAAAGAAAAAAAAAAACTAGTTTGTGGGGGGTAGGTGTGAGTAGACAATAAAAAGAGTAAGATAATTGAAAGCACATGAACCTTTATTTTATACTTTCTTTTCTATCTCTCCTTTTTACCCTTGAAAATCTTCCCATCCGAAAAGAATAGACAGTAAAATATTAACGTTTTAATTCCAATGTTTATTATCTGTTTTGAAATAAAAATTGTGCTTGGATAAAATGATATAAGTCTCTTCTATTTTAATTTCATGTTTCAAATCTAGTCTTAGATATGCAATATTGTTTAAATTTTTAAAGAGGGTTTGTCGTTCATAAAAAACTTGATGATGTGTTATATGATTTGATGATGAGAAAAAAAATCAACTTCAATGAAATTGTAAAAAATAAAAAATAATCATAATCATAAAAGTTCATTTAAAATTCATAATATCAACATATTTAAATCAAGTAGTCGATGTAGTGCTTCTCTAAAAAAATAAAGTTGATGGAGTGATTCAAACAGATGAGTTTTAAAATTAAGGAGTCAATTCTGTAAAATAGTAAAAATATGAGGATTAAACTAAAAACTAATCCAATATTAAATTATCTAATCTTCCTTCTTGAATAATGTACGTTCCTTTTTCACATGCCTTGTAAAATACTATTTTTTTATTCAATGTTGGTTTTTTATAATCTTTTCTTTTCCTTTAAAAATAAATCTTTTCTTTTCTTTTGAAAACTTTAATACAACTATTTATGTTGGTGACAATGCCTTTCTACTATGACGTGTTAATGCCATCTAGTATTTATCTTAAAGTATATATTATCGATCATTATTATAAGCAATTTTTTTTAAAAAAAAGTTATTGATTAACTGTATCTAGTCTATCATATTGATCAGATAAATCAGTTATTTAATAAACCTAAATAAATATTTTTCACTTTTAATAATGATCAGAGGAGGTTGTTATATTGTGTAAACAACAAGGGGCTAGAAAGTTTTTTATGGAGTGAATATGTGACTAAAAATAGAGGTAATCCATACCGTATAAATCAATTTTATAGAAGTCAAATTCAAATCAATCCAAATTTTAATATGGTATCAAATTTATCTAAGATTAGTAGTGTCACTTTTTGTTGTTGTTGTTGTTGTTGTTGTAAATTATGTACCCTCCGCGCGCAACTGTGGAGACTAATTACTCGAGCATTATGGGACTCAAATGGACGGCAAGCTCTCCCAAATAGTTTTAACGTTGTTGTATGCTCAAGGTTGGATCATATTTTAAATATTACTTCTAAGCATGTGAGAGCTGGGTTAAGACTCTAATATTGAATGAAATATGACCTTCGCGTGTAACAAAATTTATTTTCCAATCTTACATGCTTCTCATGCACCCACTAAAATACTAAAAAAGTCATCGAGTTATAAAATTTGATTCGGGATTTTTTGCCATTTTCAAATAGTAAAATTTAGTCACGGTCGTTTTAACCATGATTAAATCGTGATTAACTGTTTTTTTTCAACAATTCAGTTTATAAAATCCGAAGAAAAAAACAAGTACTTTGGATTTTAAAATTCGAATGCCTTATACATGTTTCACACCCCTCTTGGGTCAAAATTAAATTTAACACTTTTTTCCATGGTCAAAATAATCCGAATGTACAACCATCCTCAGAAATCCACATGACAGTGCAAGTCCCCAAACGACTGATCAGTCACCGCTACATTTGGTATATTGATTATGTACTGAGAGTGCAAGATTTGGGCATGCCTGCTCCAACTGGTCTAGAGACAGTAACTGTATACATGAGGTGGTTTTCTTCCCTTTCACATCCATACATCATAACTTCGTCAGAGGATGTTCATATCTCGAGGCCACCTGAGCAAGAGGCCCTTGATGAGATTGTTGCCGAAGTGTAGGGAGACCAACAATGGCTAGATATGACCAAACGGTTAGGGCGCATCAAAGACCATGTCTTAGGCATCATGGGTGGTGGTGTAGTGGACCAGGAGATTGCAGCTTATGATAGTTGATTGCAATTCTACAAGGGGTTCATGGAGGGCAGATTTATTGCCGTAGGGGTGGTAGGGGTAGAAGAGTTTCTACGGCTACCTAATAGTTTTATGTTGTAAATGTAACATTTGAACAATTTTTGTTTTGAAATTGTGTTTGAATATTTTGATATAAACTATGGATATTTTTACTACATTTTGTTTCATATGGTTTAATTTAGTTTTTGTTATATAATTTTCTTGTATGCATGTTCAAATCAATCTGGATTCGCCATTTTGCCAAAAAAAAGGTGTCATTTAAACAACACAGATTTTGTGTTTATGTTTCTGTACTGACATAGGTCGGATATTCGAACTGTCTATTAAAGTTTCAAATTATATAATCCAAAATGTGTCAATTTATACACTATATTTATTACCTATAAAATGATCTTCAATGGGGTTTGACAGATTTCATATTCTATTATCTATAAGGTGTTCGGATTGTAGTTGTCAAACCATGTATTTACAAGCAATGGACAAACATATGTATAGTTCTAGGTTTGCCTTCAATTTTCACATTGTTCAGATTATACAATTCAAAATATGGTTCAATTCTATAATTCAAATAAAAAGTATTTTGGTGAAAAATAGGGCTCGTGAGAAACACATAGGGTGGAAAAAGTAAAATTCATTTGTAAATGGAGACAATATTCACTTAAAAAGCCCATTCTACATGGTTGAATTGAGCCCAACCCAAATTATAAGACTCACCCCTTAAAAAGAATGTTTAAATGACAATTTTTTTTTGGACTAATTGCACTTTTTTCCGCATAGATATATTCAAGGAGTGTTTGCAATATGGTTTGAATCGGTTATTAGACAAAAAATTATCCGACCCAAAATTTTAAATGTGGTTCAGCTTGATTTGGATAACTTCTTAAAAAACATTTGATTCGATCCAAATTTTCTGGATTAGTATCTATTAGTTTTTTGATATCCAAATTACAATTTTGTGAAAAAATTATTAAAATTAATATTATAAAGACATGGTAAAGTTATAGGTTTGACACAAAGTAAAACATATAATATACAAAAAAATTAACAATTAGGAACAAAAATAATCGTTTATATTTGAAATATAGGAATAGTAAAAAAAAAATTAACTTATAAGTATTATCAGTAAAAGTTAAAAATAAACAAATAATAGATTAATGTAATATACTATTGTAATTAAAAATAATAATTACTCTCTGTGTCTCAAATTATATGACGTTTTAGTCATTTTACACATATTAAGAAATATAATTAATGTCATGTCATAAAGAGAAGTTATAAGTAATTATTCAAAATTATATTTCATTAAGAGTATAGAAAAGATAAATTAAAAAATTGAAAGAAGTAAGAATAATAACTAGTTGAGGACAATGTTTCATTGGTATTGTAAAGTGATTTATAATTTAAGACAAATATTTTCTCCGATACAACTTATAATTTGGTTATGTTTAGTTCAATTTGGTTTTGAAAAAGGAAACCAAAATCTGATGTGATTAATAGTTACAAAAGCACATCAAAACACATCCAATTTGTTTCGGTTTTGGATGTGAACACCTAGATGTTGAACTACAACATACCATCAATATTTTGTCTATTTTAACAAAATTGATAAAAAGCGAATGTAATCGAGAGAGGAGGTAAGAGTATGTATAAGATGAATCTAATTTAACCTTCTTATAAAATTGAATGATAAAGTATATATGCAAATTGAACCTTACTCGTATAAGTTCTTGTGTGCAAGCCATAAGATGCTGATGCATACACAACACATGTATCCTGGTTTTTTCACTATTTGTAGGATATGAAGAAGGGCATTGTATTTTCATCATTTTGAGATAATTTGTACAACACATATCCAATAACTTAGCAAAACCTTTTCATTTTTTTTATTTATTCACTTTCCAAATGCTGCAAAAGTAGTAGCAGGGATATGGCAGATAACACTGATTTTCTTTGACTAATACTCACACTTGCTTAGCCGGGGTCCCTTCTCTTTTCTTATGTGTGATATGCTCTCTATCAAGATCTTCTTCTCTCACACTTTTATATTCACCATGTTTTCTCATATATGTAAAGAATTATATATAGATATACCACAAGTGACAAGCACTGTGTTTGATAATCCTTTGTTTGCATGCCAGAGTTTCTATGATTCAGAGAAAGACCCATTAACTCACTCTTCCCTTATGGCTATGCTACCTTACTTGTCTGACTGAGACCAATGAGTCAGTGATTTCTCAGACCAAAGTACATGACTCAATATGACAGAATGATTACTGAGATTTCTTTTTTATGCATTATGAAGCACGGACACTCCTCGGATTAAGCGTGTCTCAGTATTGGACACGTGTTGTGTTTGACACCGACACGGCACTGACACATATAGATTTACACTAAATTATATGATTTTCTCAAATTATTAGTAGTATCAGCGTGTCAGTGTCCGTGTCGTATCCGTATCCGTAATTCTGGTGGTAGCTAGCTTTTAGTATATGTTGGTCAAATAAAGAGCCATAAAATCATTGCTTGGTTTCGTGGATGTGGATAAATCCACAAACTGCTCTCTTACAACTGCAAAGGTAGAGAGAGTCCTTTGGTCATTTGGGTGTGTGATGAATCTTTACATATAAATTATTTCCAAGTGAGAACAATGTATATTTATGTGGTTATAGTAGATGGAGAAGGCCAGGTTGTCTCTTGATTGGTGTTTTATCCATATAAGGAAGGAATAAAGTATTTTAATAATAAAGAAGAAATTCAAATTCTTAATTTTTGGATGGTATATTTGAAACATTTGATAAAATACTTCATAAAATAATGAGAGAAAAAAGTTATAAACCATTACTCGAAGTAGTACCTAAAAAATATTACTATAAAGTAGTGAAAACTAATTGCCATGCTACAATCACCTTAGAGATCTAAATACAACTGTGGTAATGAGGGAACTCCTCATATTGAAATTAAGACTAATTGTTCTAATACTTGACGGGGAATCAAGTCGATGTGGGAGGAGGTTCTTAAAGGTTTCAAATGGAATATAGGGGGATGAGAACCAACAACACGCATGAATCCATCCATTTGAACATCTTCCAAAATCCATTATTCAAGCTATTAAAAAAATTAGCAAAATTACACATTTGTCGTCTCTTAATTTAATTTCAAATAATATTTTCGTCTTTTATCATTTTTATGTCATTTTCGTCCTTTGATCAATTTGCAAATGACTTTTAAAGATGCAAATTTATGATTTCATTTCGATATGATCTCTTAATGTTCAAATCTTCACTCATATTTTCATATGAATTTTAGGTTTGATTCTTGAAAATTCATATGCAAACAAACTAAAAAGACAAAATATAACGTGATAAAAAGATAGGGACAAAATCATTATATGAAATTAAGTTAAGGTACGGCGAGTTTAATTTTGTTCAAGATGGAGTTGTCGGTGAAAAAATAATAATAAATGCTTTTAGAATCTTAATAATTTTTTTGTCCGGAAAAGGTTAAAATATGATAGTAAGCATAACATTCAAGTTTATTTATTTTACTAAAAATTAATTTTTGACCAATTTATTAATATATTTTTAGCAATTGACTGATATTTTTTTTAGAATCTAAATTAGTCCACCAAAATTGATATCAGGGATAAACAAAATTGATATTATGGAGAATCGAACCTGAAACTTTAAGGAGGAGAACACTCTCAAGTTTCAAGTCAATACCACTGTGCCAATCCAAGTGAATTAGCAATTGACTAATATGAAATTCCTAATCTCACTAATTTACTATTTTCTTAGCTCTTTGAGTAAAAAAATAATAAGCAATCGACTAATTTCCTAATTATTACATTTTTTTGGGAAAAAATTATTACATTTTTTACCAGCTTAATTACAATAAGATTTTAGTCCTTTAGGAAAAAGAAAAGATGAGAAATGTTTATTTTTAAAGGGAGGAGTGAGAGTGAGTAAGTTCAAATCCTCTCTTATTTATTGAATATTTTAATTTGAAAAAAGATAAACTCATAGAATAAAATAATATCATTTTATTTTATGAATCTTTGAATTGTTCATTAAATGAAGAGAAGAGTATTTTTATTTGGATGTGCGTGTAAGTGTGGGGTGGAAATGGGTTAGGTCGGGTTGGGCTTTGTAAGGCCTAAGCCTGACCTACTTCAAAAATTATAGGCCTGAGCCTGGCCTATTATCTGTCATATGCTCATTTTCGAGGTTTGATCTGACCGTTTTAAAGGCCTGAGGAAGCCTGAAAGTCTATTTTACACTAAGACCTAGCAATACATGTAAGCCTACTACTAAATATGTCAAAACTTATGAAGGCTTAATGCACATGAATATGTCTGCTACTAAATAATGAAATCTTATGAAGGTCTAATCACGCCAATATATTTGCTACTAAATAACCAATATATGAAGGTTTGAGTTTATGGAAAAAAACTTCAACAATATCAATAATGAAAGATATATTATACATAAAAATCTTAATAGGCCAGCCTGACGGGCTGAATAGGCTTTTCCGTAAGCCTTAGTCTGACCTATTTAATTAAATAGGCTTTATAAAAAGCTTGAGTCTGACCTTGTTAGTAAACGAGCTGGGCTGAGTTAGGCTTTAAATAGGTTAGGTCGTAGGCCCCTGTCGGACGACCAGACCTGTTCCCACCCCTATGTGTGTTTAAGAGTTTAACATGTGTCATCCTATTCCTTTCAACAAAAAAAAAACATGTGTTATCCTATTATAGAGATTTTTTTTTTTGAAATAATTGATAGAGATTACTATGTTCCGATTTTCTTATTTTCGTTGCAGTAAATCATTTGACTTAGGGGCTTCAAGTTCTTCGTATGATTTTTTGTTTAAGAAACTATATTAGCCCACCTAAATTGACACTAGTGAGAATCGAACCTGATGCCTCAAGGAAGGAGCACACGTCTTTGTACGATTAACCTATCCTGTTTCAAATTAATTAATATTTTAATAACATTATTTCTGAATTGAATTTCAATTTCTATGTAACTTGTATCATATGAATTTTGATTGATTCATCAATCAAAAGATGTTAGAGCAGTTACTAATATTCATAAGAGGACGATGTCTGGACTTTAAGAGGGGCATTCCCCACCCAAGTAGGTGATCCTATGGATTTTGCGGCCTGAGCAAGCTCATGAGTAGCTACAATACAAGAGCGATTAATCCGGCAACAACGCTTTGAAAGGATTAATCCTCTGGTCTTCTAGATTTAGTAATGCACTTGGAGCTTCGTACTCTTTCAAATGACCGAAATGGAAAAAATAGGGAGAATGATCGTTTTGTTGTTGCAAGTAACGTTAACGGTTATAACTTGAAGATTAATGGTAGTGGGATTGTTAGTGTAAATGGTAACGTGATAATGATAATGATAGTGTAAATAATGTGGCATTTGATGTACATTGTTTCCAAATTCGAGTTTCCTTAAATGACCCCACGTTACACATCATTTATTTATAATATTTTAATAAAATGTACTTATTAAGGACTCAATGACTCCAATAGAAGTACAGTAATAAGGACTCCAATGAAAAGTACTTAAATAGGCTCCACTAACTTTACATTATTAAACAAAAATAATTTATTTATTAAATTATAAATTACCTCATAATATTTAATTATAATCCTTAAAAAAATTAAATTATAAAATATTTATTTATTCGTGTGAACTTAAATTTCTGCCAAATTTGCTAATAATTTGATAATGGAAAAAATTAACATTACAAATTTTACATTCCTTCGTTAAATAATAATAATAATTTGCATGAATTACATTTTACTTAAAATGATGACAAATAGATAAAATACATTTAAAACAACTATTAGTTATTAAAATATTACTTTTTTTGTAAGTGGGACCACATAGTACATATTTTATTACTTTTTTTAAATGTGAGACCAGTTAGTTGCCTAGGAGAGAGAGAGTCCTTATATAGTTACTCGTTCCTTAATGGAGATTCATTTTCTCTTTCTCCAATGGGGGGTCCTTAACAAGGAATAGTCCTTGTTAAGTAGGACCTCCCATTGGAGATGCTCTAAGTTACTTGATTGAAAATTAGTTCTTCAATTTTGATGATTGTAGTTTAGAGACCGACACACCTCAAATATAAATGAGTCAAACTAAAAACATCATACAAACAACAGCACCAAACTTTTTCTAGATTTAGAAAATTTTCATAATTGGCTGTACCCAAACTTCTTGTTGCACTTAAAAAATGTGTCGTTTCATACAAGAATGAAATATGATTTCCTACGTTTGTTTTTCTCGTATTCAGGCAATCAAAACATTATTAGTGGTTCTATCTTAAGCATGCACTTTAAATAGATTTAATTTTAAATGTTTGATTCTTTAAATACCGAGCTTAAAATTAAAACCATCTGATCTTTAATCAAATGGTCATGAAAACTTGACTGTGTGACCGTATGGTTTTGCTAATCGCGGCAAATCGTGGTCCACAAGTTAGATTGTTTAGTTGAAGACAACTTTCATACCTTTTATTTAAATGGTAGTGTTAATTTGTGCCTTCAGGACACATGTTAAGAAACCCAAAAGAAGAAATATTCTCTAAAATTTTGTGCATTAAATTGATTAAAAAGTTAAAGATTAAATACAATGCACACATTCCAATAAATTATTTCTATATTTGAGTCGTCGGCTGAAACTGTAACATCCCGATTTTCGCTAGATTTATTCTATTATTTATTTATGTGTGTTTATATGTGCTTATATGTGATTAATTGTCTCTGTGTGTATTTTGGGTTAAGATTACTGGATTTCGGTGTTAGAAGGGTATTATAGTCATTTTAGACTCATGAGTATTTTGGTCATTTTGTGAGCAATGGTAAATTAGTAATTTCAAGGTGATGGTTATTTTTAGTGTTTCAAGTGAGAACCATTATTTTTACTAAGTTACTATTCAGTGGTGATAATTAGTTTTAGACCGGTAATTATTGATAACTTTTAACCGTGAGTGAATAGAAATTTTGAGTGTTAGTTTATAAGGGTTTTGGAGCCCATTAGACTTTAAGGGTTAAACCCAATAGTGTGGACACTATTTAAGCCTTAGTCTTTAAGAGAATTAGGGTTCACAATCATTTTACAAAATTTTGAGAAGAGGTAGAGAGAGAAAAAGCAAGAGAAAGGGGCAAGAGGAAGAGAAGAGGGTTGTAGAGAAAAGCTTGAAGAACCAAGAGAAGTTAGGGATTCTAGGAGCTTAATTGAAGCTTTTGCTAGGATTATTGCTTATTGAGGTAAGGTGGTTAGATTTCAATCATAATCTCTTAGTTGTAATCTTTTCTCTAATTCTTTGCATAAGTGCTTACTTTGGATAAGTGATTATTGTAAGCTTATTTGTTGAAATTCGTGCTCTAGTTTTAGTGATATGTTTGAGGATATGAAATTGTTCATAATTGAATTGTTGATGATGAAATTGCATGTTCATAATATGTGAAAATGTGCATGTTGTGAATTTTGCTCTAATTGTTGAATTGTGCTATGTTGTTGTTGATTTGTGGTGGAATTCATGTTTAATTGATGTTGTTGTTGTCATGAGATATTGTTTTTGATGATTCATAACTTGGGTGTTCATAATCATGAGTTTGTGATGTGAATTAAGTTGTTGTTGATGGTTTTTGTGGAAATGAGTTGATTTGGTGAATCATGTTGAAATGACATTTGTTTTCATGTTTAATGTGTTTTTGAAAGCCCTTTTGAGTTCATGAACCTGTAACCTATCTTTGTAAACATATTTGGGTGTTGGGAGATCAAAATTAGGGATTTTGGGTGAAAAAGGGAAAGAACCCGAGAGTTTTTGTGCAGAATTGATGATTGTACGCTTGCGTGCTCCAAACGTACAGCCACTGTTAGCTACTGGAGCCTGCACGCTTAAGCGTACAATCCCAGTTTCAGCACCTTGTGATTTTCGTTCCGGGCTTTCGGGAACCAATCCGAGCTTTGTAAAACACTTCTTTCAAATTGTTAAATTACTGTTTATGCTCTTAAACCTACTAGAACATCTCATAGATGGGATTGAACTTGATTTTGTGATTTTGAACTTAACTTTTGAAAATTGTCCAAGAACGTCGATTTTTCCGAAACTTGTTTTTCTCAAGGAAATGGAGTAGGGTTAAGGTTGTATACTGATTATATGATTTCTAAAAATGGTTGTGATTGGTTTCATTGAGTTTTACCTTGTTTTGCTTTGAAAATGGAATTCTTTTGGAAAAGTGATAAAGAGAGACGAACGTGTGATTTTGATGATTTTGTTGAAGTTGGTCGATGAAACACACATGTATACTCTACTGCACTCATATGTGATCTAAGTGTATACATAGTTGATGCATTGGACCATGTTTAGTTGGTTTTGATTTATTTGTTTCAATTATTTTAAAGTTGTAAAATGAGAGACGAACTTTGTCGAAAATGGTCTTTAAGGCCGATTACTTTGCAAATCTTTTGTGAATAGTTTTGTATAATTACATAAAGATGTATGAATGATTGCTAGGTGTTGAAAATGATATTTATCTTAATATGATGTATTTTCTTCTTTACTTGGATCGTGAGAAGTTGTATGTTAGTGTTGAACTATGTGAAGAAGTTGATGTTAGTGAATGCATATATGTTGATTGATTGAGATGTTGTTGGTGAATACATATATGTTAATTGAATTGT
>Ga0228711_1005569_pt1 | contig 19136 bp, 13 predicted proteins | sample MedpolnodulmetaG_2_FD_177996 | JGI IMG/M metagenome (GOLD analysis project Ga0228711, IMG submission 177996) | Root nodule microbial communities from Medicago polymorpha collected in Santa Monica, California, United States - brown nodules | ecosystem: Host-associated > Plants > Roots > Nodule...
CTGTAGTTTTTTTTCTTTTTTTTGGTTTGGGTGATACAGAATATGAATATACGGGCTTCTATTTTAAGTTTTGGAATTAATTTTATATTAAATACCTATTAATTAATTTTCCAAACTTATGACCTCGTCCTTCCTCGAGCCTCATCAGCTAAGGATGCAGCTTACAAGGCTTTTACGAGTCTTAACTTGTTTTTCTTTTATTTATTCTTGTTGCTTCTACATTTTTAACTTCTTTTTTATATAGGATCTTGACCAAGACTTACCTTTCTATGGGACCAATTATTGTATTCATGGAGATTATGAACTGCTTGTGTCAGGCTGTCAGCATGCTCATGTGCACCACTATTGATAATAATATTTGCAGTGACCATAACATGCCCAATTTTGATTGCAGGTTGATGGGGGTTTAGGGCCTTCAACCATAGATGTGGCGGCATCAGCGGGAGCAAATTGCATTGTTGCTGGAAGTTCAGTGTTTGGAGCCCCTGAGCCAGCTCATGTAATATCCTTACTGAGGAGTTCTGTTGAGAAATCACTGTAAACATAGTAAAGATCCATTATTTATGTTGTTCACGTTGCAACTCGAAATTTCATGTAATCAATATGGTTGATGTGGTAACATTTTCAATACAAATAAGAGAGAGATCAAATGATTTAATAATGCCACTTTACTTGTCTTTGTATTTACTGTGCAATTAACAGAAACTGTAAAGAGGCATAAAAGGGTTGACACATTCAGCTGTAACCTAAACCCTTTGTTGAATATTGAAGTTTAAATTTTAATGTTGATCTATTATCAGTACTGTTACCTTATTTGTAGACCAGACAGTGTAACCCATATTGTACTACTCGAGATTTTAGATGCATCCGGTAGTTACCAACCAGGTCCGACACAGTTGGCCTCTGTAGCATTGTTGGTGTCTGATACCAGTACATACATTCAATTAATTATATATATTTTTTTAAATTATCACTGATGTTGACGTGTCGGTCTTATGTCAGGTGTCCATGTCTGTGTTTCATAGAGTTGACAAATAGCTAGATCTTTTATGTTTTATTTTGTTTGAAGTGGAGATTGATCACTTTGGTGATCTCTAATCTTGGAAAGGATTAGTCTTTGAATGTGAGGTAGTTGTTACTATTTAGATCATTTATCATTCAACTAAAAAGAACTTCCCATAGTTTCTTATACAGCTTGGTGTGAAATTCATATTATCAAAATTATGTCAATACATGGGAAAGCCTAGTATGTCAATTCCACGTAGAAGACTGTTTACATACAATGATTATACACTTGTTTTGTTGCTTATTTTATTTTCAAGATTCCAGTTCATATATTAGATCCGTGTTTTTTTGGGGGTAAATGCATCAGAAAAGTTTTGACAATGTGTTATCGAGATTAATACTAATGTTTGTCATTAATTTGGTATTCCATCAAGTGGGTGATTTGGAATACAAGGAAGAATTGTGTTCTTTCAAACTGAGGGATTGGCTTAGCATTTAAGGAGCATAATGGGTTGTGCACCGTTCAAGAAGATTTGATATTCAAATTCAAAATTCCTTCCAAAATGGCATTAGTTCCATTAACATCAAATTTGTCTATATAGATGGTATGTCAATCCAACATAATTTTTTGTTCACCTCTTGGCTTACCAATTCAAAACTTGACTTTTTGAGACATTGTTTTCTTATCCTTGCTTAATCGGTATATGTCTGTTCATATTTTAATTGGTTTTATGCATTAGCACCTTTGAATCCGCATCCGGTAACTGATTTGGACAAGGTTGTAAACAAACTAAGGATCAAATATAGGACATACTAAGTGGAGTTTGATGCGGACTATTTGAGATTATACGCTTCGTATTTTTAGTTAATAGTCCAAAATGTTGTTCCTATTGTCATACTGGATTCAAATAAATTGATACCATAAATTTGTTTGTTTTGAAGGTGCTGCAATGTTAACAAATATGTTTGCTTCAGATATTGAAGATCAAATTAATCATTATTGGACATTGATTGATCCAATAACAATGAATTTCAAGTTTTAGTTGAGAGCTTCAATGGAAGTGTTTTTTTAACAAAAGAATGGCAAACTCTGCTTAATTTTTATGAGATTCATATAGGTGCTTTGGTCGCAATGATTTATGTTGGTTTGGGTCAATTTGAAATTAATCTTAAAGATTTATGACCCGATCAATGTTTTGAGATCAAATTATTCTTTCTCGTAAGAGGCCGAGCAATCCACACAACGCATAAAGTAATTCTCGTTTGGCATAGAAGTGCATGTTTTTTTAGATTCGTTGTACCTTTTACATTTGTTTTCTCAATACATTTGGCACATGTACTTTGGCATATGTGCATATCTTGTCTTGATTAAATGGATGGAGGGCACAATATCTTGCTTCCACATTCCCACCTTTGACGCATTTGAACCCTTTAAACCAAATCTACATCTCATGATTTGTTTTTTTCACGTGATTAGTGTCGAATCTTGATCGTTCGAAGTACATTTTATGTGCCCAATTTTATGCTCTTCTAAATTATTTCTTTGTTGAATATTTTATTCTTAGACACAGTAAATTAGGACTATCCTTAGACTCCAACCTATTAAGTAACGTCTTGAATTCTTGAATTTGAGTTTTGCAGATAAAAAAATGTGATTAAGATGAGTGACCTCATAAAGGTAGTTATTTAGATTCTTCGATTAAAGATAGTTTACATCAATAACATAGTTTACAAAAAAAATCTTTAAATGTAAAAAATAAAAAATAAAAAAAAATAAAAAACTTCAAGCGGGGGGTGGTTTGTCTCCTACTGCTCCCAAAATAAACTTAAATTTATGTCTACTAAAAAATAGTGGCAATTGTTAATGATAAAAGGTTTCAGAGTGAATAATAAAGGTGATGGCTTGAGTTTCATAAAATTGTAAAATGACATAACATGATAAAAGTTACAAGCGAATATAAAGTAAATAATAATGAATTAGATTAATAACTTAGAAATTTAAAGATGTCTTTTCGATTGAGGGTTTAAGAGAGGAAAAGTGGGGTTGACTTACTTTTCTTTTTAGCTTATGGGTAGTATAAAATAAGATAAATTAATTGTGATTTAAGTATTATATATATGATCATCTATTATGTTAATTAATTTTTGTTTAATAACATTTATAGTGTCCGTAATTTAAAACATAAAAGTAAGTCGTTTACTCTCTTCTCTTCTTAAATCTTGAATCCAAACATAAAAGTAAAGAACCCAATGTCATAGCTCAATAACTTATTATCTAACAAACAAAATATGCTCTCAGATTCAATCCCACCAGCGAGTTGAGGTCATTTTGTATTTGACACGAAAAACTCAATTTTGTGTGTCATATGAGGAAAAAGTATATTTGGTTGCAATTTTAGTTTTAATTTGTGAAATTTTAAGTTATCAATTAAATACCATATAATATACTTTTTTAAATGATCAATGTTAGTAGTTACTTATCACAGGGAAGATGTGATCAATATACTAATGTCTTAAGGTTCTGGATATTGATTTGACGAATATCTCTCTTGTTGTCTTGAATCATTGTCTCGTTGTTGCTCTCTCAAAGGTTCCCCCGACTTCCAATAATTGGTATCGGAGCCTTGTTTATGAGGAGCGGAAGTTGACTCTGGGTTCACTTTTTGTATCAAAAGTCTTTCAAGTTGTGTAGTTAGAAGGCATATTATGTTTGACTTAAGACTGTGGGTTCAAGTCTGAATGGTTTAGTCCCACTTCGATTGAATGAGCTAGATGTTTGATATAAAAGAGAGGTGCCACATATATCTATTGTCTTATGATTTTGAGTGAAGATATAACATCTCCTTCGTTTGTAATCTTAGAGCATTGTCCCATTGATGCTCTTGACACTCCCAGACTCTTACGGTCTATAATTATAATTACGGTACAAAATAAATGATTTTACGATCTTTGCATTGGAACTACAACCACAATATCGACTGCATTATTTTGTTGCAATATAAAGGTTCACAATATTATTACAATCGCAACTGCGACCGCAAATACAGCTTAATATTATTGCATTAAGGAGCTTTTAAGCAACATGCAGTATCTAGTAGTTGATATAATTTTCTGATTTCTGATCATGTGGCCAAATTACAGTCACTGCAAGTTAAAGTTACATAGAAGAATGAATACAGGAAAAGATACATTGGTTAAGATCCGTATGATAATTCCAAGATTAAGAAGATTTTAGAAGAGCTCAACAGTAGATTTTATCATTAGAAGATCCCTAGACAAAAAAGTAAAAAGCAGAATAATGCAAAAAAGAATGCAAATTCTTATCTCGAACACTCATACTACTTTTGTCTACACTAAATCCAAGTTAACTAAAAGTTGGTACAGAAAATAATGGTTCTCAGAATCTGAGCCAAGCCATCCACCAGATTATTGCAGGTAAAGTACCAATAACAGCTATTTTTCTGTTTCACCACGCCTTTATATATCAATTGGTTCTTCTAATTATTCTTTCACATGTTCAATTCCACATTTCTATATTTATTTATATGTCCATGTATGCTCAGCAGCTCCTTTTTTTTTTACAGAAGTCAGAACCAGCACCTATATATATTGGAATAAATAACATAATATTATTAATTGGATATTCATTGCCATATGATTGTAATATTAATTGGATATTCATTTTCAAATGATTGTAAAATAGTTTGGTGAGAGACACTAAATGTAAGACATAATTGTATTTGAAAGAGATAATATATTTTATGTTGAAAAATAAAGAGAATTTTAGTATTTTTTTTATAATATGCACTTGGGAGAAAAAGTTGTTCCATAATTTAGTGAGAGACAATAGTTTCTCTTTTTTCCCTCAACAAAATATTAGAAAACATGGCAAATTCTATGGTACACCCAAATATTTGAGTGTACTGGTACACCAAATTGTTAAATTAATAATTAAATTAGTTGTTTTTTTAAAAAAAAATGAATAATTTTCTATCATTGACAATTATAATAATTAAATCTTATTAAGCAAAAGCTTTGACAAAATAAAATTAACTATTTTTGAATTTTTATTACTATAAAGAATATTGAATATTTTTTATGAGAAAATGTTAAAAATTTAATATGATTCTTATAAACAATGCAATAATGTTTTTTCTTATGAAACAATGTTTTATAAATTACAAATATTGACAAATAGTTTTTTATTTCATAAAATAATCGTTAATTTATAAATTTATGGAGCAAGAGTACTGATACACCTCCATTTGCGAGGTGTACCCTAGAAGTTTCCAGAAAACATAAGAATATCACAATTAATAAATGTTTTATCATGTCATATAAACATATATGAGGTATATATGTTGGGTGCAATATGGCTTGGCATGGGTGGCGTGGTGAGTGATCTTTTTCCATGCTAATGGTGTTTGTCAACATAGGATATCAATGGTCTCAGTAGTAGCCTCTATTTTCTGCCTTAACTTTACCATGCATAATAGTTAATATTCTTGTCTCCTTTTCATTATAATCTATACTTTCCATTACTTGCATCATTTCTATCCACATACTGCTAGATTCATTGATTACATATATTTTCTTTCTAATCTGTTTGCTGAAATTCCAACTTAATAATATCCTTTAGAAAGTCTAGTGAGGTCTTTTCTTTTATGTCAAAAAGTTGCATGTGTACTTTGATTTTGAATGCAGAGTGCTATCCATGTATTATGTAAATGATTCTTTTGCATTCATGAATGGGAGACAGTCCTCGTTAAAATTGATGCATTCACTCTTTTTGTTCACAATTTCTTTTATTGATCCGAGACGTAACTTTAATTGTGTTTTGTCCTAATGAAGTCTTGGATGGTTACAACTATTTAAATATTTAGACACGCTCACATATTTTAAAAGAAGTAGAAAGAAAATAATTAAATGATAAGTAATGTGATGTATGTGTATAAATGTTGCGCCCAAATAATTTTGTCCTTGGTCATAGTTACAATATTGCTTATTTATCTATTTTCTCAAACAGCGTTGTTGTTTGTTAATCTCTAGATCAAGTAACAAACACCACGTAAAATTCATACACATAAAAATCTAAAGTTCTTTATATCATAACTTTTAATATTGGAAAAGGTAATAAACTATTGTCAGTGTATTAAAAAAAAATATTGTCGGTTAAACTATATTTTACATCTTTAATATTGAAAAAGATAATAAACATTGTATTTTACTTATTTATTTTTATGATAAGCACAAACTAAATCTTTTCACACAAACTAAACTCCCTTCACTGCATTGGAACTTTTGCAAAGAGTCTATAACAGAATTTAGAATAGGCCAATTTACTACTTATTTAACAGGCCAAAATCAATCAGCCAAGTATACAGTGTTATACAAAAAAGTATAGGTTTAGTTTCAATTATGGAGGATCAAAATTGATTTTACAGGTCGTAGAATTGATTGTGTTTGGATGATTTAATAAGGAGAAATGATTTGATTCGTTGAAAGGATTATACTTAAAAATAGAATTTATAGCTTTTAACTTCTATAATTGATAAGTGATGTTAATTTTAAATTTATTGTTAAATCAACTTTTACGTGCATACAAAAATAAATAACTTTACATTAAGTTCACTTTTGTCTAAAACCAATTTTACAAAATCAATTTACTCAAAATCAATTTTCAACAATAGTTGAATTAAACATACACATACTCTTTTAAACAATATGGGGACCAAAACCAATTCGGACCAACTTCAACCGTACCCTCAATCAGAAGATAAATGTTAATTTGTTGTCAGATTTGACAATTAAATCTGAAGTACTATTATTCTCCCCACTTCCAGGCCCCTCAAATACTCTACATGATTATCTCTCAGTGAGGAGGTTTCTTTAAAAGGCTATGCATTGTTTTAAAATTATATGTCTGCATGGACATAAATAAATCAATCCTGTGATGTAATGGCATCACATCAACACTATATCATGTGTTTTATAAAATAAGAGTGGATGTTATTTCACCATAAAAATTAAAAAGTTTACTACTATATAGATATACGAGTGTTAGACACAAATAAAAATAAAAATGTTTGAATATACACACATAAATAAAAAAAATGAGAAAAAATTTAATCACATTATTCAATTATTTTATTTTATTTTTATAAAATTTTTCATTTAAATTAGTGTTTAGATATTTTCGTTTGTGTTTGTGACCCAGTATTTCCCGTAGAAATACACTACTTGTAATTATTGTTGTGATTCAAAAAGAGATAAGATTGTCCCCATAAGTTTAGCTCAATTAGCAGGGACAATTCTAATATGCACGAGTTAGGATTCGAACCCCGGACGGATATGTTACATGACGTTTTCCGCAATTTAAAACCAAGGTCCAAGTAGCATTTCTGAATGATCAAACAGTTATCTTCTTCACATATATAAGTTTATAAGAGTGGTGCCTATACTCACTCCCTTGCAAGTGAACCAGTTGAAGAGGGGAGCTGTATACACATGGCCAGTCCAAATGGTTACCTAAACAGCTGTAATGAAGGTCGAAATATGCAAAATAAACTTTGTGATTCCCAATAGTCCTGTCTCAAAATTGAAAAAAATTCTATTATCTTTCCCATAATTTTTTGTATTGATCCAAAAATATCCAGTCTCCAAGATAGAAAGAGAGAAAAAAGGTTCTATTTTAATAGGACAGTCCATGTTAGAGCTAGTTGAGTGGTTATGGGCATAGTAGAAATGATGATTACATTCCACATGAGAGCTTTGGTCTTTTTCCTTTGGCTCTTTCTCTCTTCATTAGGTAAAAACCTTCTAACCTGTGAAACAACATCATCACATGATTCTAGCTACCATTGCAATGAAAATGAGTCACATAATCATCATTGTGAAACATTTGCACTCTTTTTCACAAACTCTCACTACTACTCTCTTTCAAATCTTACCCTATACTTAGGACTCAACAAGTTTGTCATAGCAGAAACCAATGGTTTCTCTTCAGAAACTGAGTTCCTTCCACAGAATCAACCTCTTCTTATACCAATTGATTGCAAATGCAAAAAGGGTGATTTTCAAGCTGAGTTAACAAAAACTACTATCAAAGGTGAGAGTTTTTATGACATTTCTCAATCACTTGAAGGTTTAACAACATGCAAGGCTATTAAAGAGAATAACCTTGGTTTGTCACCTTGGAACCTTGATGCTAAACTCAAATTGATTATCCCTTTGAAATGTGCTTGCCCTTTTTCTTCTTTTGTTATACCAAAACCAAAACTTCTTCTTTCTTATCCTATAATTGAAAATGATACAATTTCAAATTTGGCCTTAAAGTTCAATATTACAAAAGAAGCTATTGTTATTGCCAACAACATTTCATCAGAAGAAAGAAGCTTAGAACCTTTTACATCTGTTCTAATTCCATTGAATGGTAAACCTTTCCTTGATCCTTTAGCTAAGCCAAAACAACCCAATACAAATTTTCCAAAAACCAACAATATTCCAATAAATAGTCAACACAAGAAGCCAACAATGAGAAAGAGTGAATTGTATATTGGTTTAATTGGTGTTGCAATTGGACTTTTCTTTGCTTTATTAGTAGCTTTTTTCTTTATCTGGTTGAAACAGAAGAAGGTGGAAGAAAATGCATGCAAAGAAAGAGATATGGAGTTACAATATCTAAATCAAAGTGTGAGAACAACAAGTGATAAGAAAGTTTCATTTGAAGGGTCACAGGACACACTTGATAGTAAAATCATTGACGCGACGCCGCGTAAGATGTTATTGGAGACATATACAATTGATGATTTGAGAAAAGCAACAGAGGATTTCAGTTCAAATTGTCACATTGAAGGGTCAGTTTTTCATGGCATTTTAAATGGTAAGAACATGGCAATCAAAAGAATAAAAACTGAGATTTTGTCAAAATTAGACTTTGATCTGTTTCATGATGCAATTCATCATCATCCTAACATAATTAGCCTTTTTGGAACAAGTATTTCAGAAGGGTCAGATTCAGAGTCATTTTTGGTTTTTGAGTATGCCAAAAATGGTTCATTGAAAGATTGGCTTCATGGTGGCTTGGCCATCAAGAATCAATTCATTTCATCTTGCTACTGTTTCTTGAATTGGAACCAAAGGCTTAGGATTTGTCTTGATGTTGCAAGTGCTTTGGATTACATGCACCATGTAATGATACCAAGTTATGTGCATAGAAATGTGAAGAGTAGGAACATCTTTTTAGATGAAGAATTCGGTGCTAAGTTAGGTAATTTTGGTATGGCAAGTTTTGTTGAAAATGAAACTGAGGATCCTCAATTTTATTCAACTAATTATGCTTCTTGGAGTATTGGTTATTTAGCACCTGAATATGTTCACCAAGGTATAGTTTCAACAAGCATTGATATATTTGCTTTTGGTGTGGTTTTGTTAGAAGTTTTATCTGGTCAAACACCTATAAGTGGATCAAGCTGTGATAAAGGTGAAGGAAGTGTTTGGCTTAGTGACAAAATAAAGACAATTTTGATGTCAGAAAATAATGTGAATGAGTTATTAAGTGAGTGGATAGATAGTGCATTAGGTGAGAATTTCTCATTTGATACAGCTTTGGAAGTGGCTAATATTGCAAGAGCTTGTGTGGAGGAAGATTGTTGTTTGAGGCCTAGTGCAAGGGAAATTGTTGAGAAGCTATCAAGATTGGTGGAGGAATTACCAAATGAGGAACAACAAGTTTTGATGAGTGAAAGCTCTTCCAAACCTCTGGTTGGAGCACTAGAAAGCAGTATGTGAAATGAATAATCAGTTAAATGAATAAAATACATAGTGATCAAGATTTCTTGTTTTTAAGCCCAATAGTTTGTAATCTAAAAATTTGTACAATGATTGGTGTTTACAAAATGAATTAGACCCACTTTAAATTTGTAAAGCCTATCCCATTCAAGTGTTACTCAAGCAAGTACTTCACAAAAAGTTCCTAGAATACAATGTTTAGTAAAAGAAAATACTATGATGGAAAATCCAATCAGTAATAATCTGAAAATTGTATTACTATAGTAAGGGGAGGCAATTACTTTTCCCAGCATATGAGTTACTCACGCGTCGTGTTAATGTTTTTATGTGTTTTGGAAGGTTTTATAGGGTGTTTATGTTTTACTCACATGTTTTTTTTCTTCTGCCTCTCATTATACCCTGCATGTTATTTTCTGCTTTACACTACCAAACAAACTAACTGATAACTTGAAGTATTATAATTTATAACCATTACAGTTTTCTTAAAGAGGACAAAATTTATTATTTTATCTGTGAGAAGCCTAAGTTCTTACTCCATAATTACTATGCACAATACTAACAAACAAAATCTCCAACCAGCAATATCATGTAAAAAACATATCCTACTATTTATCGATATATATAAACTGACTTCATACAAAGATAGTAATCTTATATACATAGCTTCTATGATAAGAAATTAAATTGACATGCTTTCAATAGCTAAAAATTTGCTAAACAGTATATTCATACGAAATGCTTACGGTCAAAAGGAACTCATGTGGCTCATATACCTTAAGGAATTGTTTTGTCCATCCTGCATATATGATATATCATGTAGCTCTAGCCTGTGATTTTAAATGTAGAGCCACCAGTTAGGGTGATAAGGTTAGAAACTTTTGGACGAGAAAAGCGAGGGATTACCAGTTGTGTGATTGAAAGCACCTTGATCCAAGATCCAACAGATGATGAATGAGAGAAACAAGTTGTAGGATTACGAGTATGAGCAACAGTTGCAGAAGCTTGACGAAGTGCCTTGTATTGAAGACATGGCTTATACTTAGCATCTGACAACATGTTTTGATTATATCTGATTGCATAGTTCCATATATTCCAGTTTTTGGCAAGAAATTCACATCTATGTGTATGGTGACTAAGACACATAAAATCTGATAGAGCTATGCATGTTTTACCTGCTTGTAATAGTTTTTCAATATTCACAGCTAGAGCCTGAGGAATTGGGGGACATCGATCCAATAATGATCCTACATATTTGTTGATGTGACAAAAAAATAGTGTTGACACTATAATTCTTGCTTCAAGCTTAATATATATTATAAATAGATAGATGGGTTCTGCAGGTGTAAAATCAAACATAAATGACATTTCAATGTTAAGCTCTTCCATCAATTTGAATTTCAATAATGAAAATTCAAATGATAATGCACGAACTATTATTCCAACTCAAATCATGTATACTTTCTATAGTTTACACCAAATACCATTTACAATTTTACATACAAACAGCAGATCACAGATTCATTCAACCCTCATGCTTTACAAATTGAAGGGTTGTGGTGCAGATTGCAAGAGAATTTTCCTGTCAGCAATATGCATACAGTCTTGAATCTGCAGGTGAAAGATACAATTGGACAAAGAACATCCACTGGAATTTGTGGACCCTGTCATAGAAAAGTAAGAAAAATTAGCATTTAATGATTTAATTTTGGGAAAGGTTGATACTTCATCATATAAAGGGAATGCCTCAATGCCATTATCCTTTCTAGCAATAGAGTTAAAAACACGATATTCTTGTTGGGATGTCTAAAAAAAATAGCTATCATATTTTGAATGATAACAGCTTCAATAAAAATTTCAATATTAGATTAAACAAGTGAATTTGGAACTTTTTAATCTTCTGAACATGAATTGACATGAAATCAAAGAAACACCAGAAAACATATTTGAAATTGGGAGCCAAAAGTTTGAGTCAGATTTGTGATATATAAAAAAGTGCTGTGTTTCAAAGTATAGCATTATTTCATGTCCATTCTGTCTACGGTCTAGGACTGGTTGATCTCAGTTTCACCAGATGCATGATCTTTGTCTTTTATACTCCTTACATTTCAAATCATTACTGGTTTAAGGTTTTTGCGCACAGATGTAAAACCTATTTAATTGATGTATATTTTTACCAAAATCTTATTTATTTTTTAATTATACTACACTATAAACATTATCATAAAAATGAGTCATCTTAATTATATCTAATGAGATAGTTGGAAAACCATGAGTAATTATAAGAGTTTGTAAACACCAATTGGTTTAGAAATAAAACTCTAAAACCATTAAAGATATGGAATGGAGGGAGTAATAAATTAAGAACATATTGAGAAAGATCTATAAATAATCAGACTTACAGAGATTCCATATTTACGGTTGTAACATAAAATGGGAAAGAGTAGAATTCCCATCGAGTCCCTTGTCATTATAGCAAGCAATGAAATCTTTTAGTGATGTTTCCCTATAAACGGAAGGGTTATCTTCAGACAGTAGTTCCATGATGGGGCCATACATTCTTGTTGTTGGATAGAGATGATGAGTAAAAAAGCATGCCACTGATACTCTAGGGGATTTATTATGGTTTGCCAGCACACGATGCACCGCGCTTTTAAATCTGTCATTGGATATTAACTGCAGTATTGAAACAACAAAAATCCACTTTCAGCCAAATATTTGTTCATTCAAGTAACTAAATTTGCAGTCATTTAAACACTGAAACACCCAGGGATGCATGGGAAGAGTTCTGCATGATCAATTTTACTAGACATATTATCTTTTAAAAAAACATACCCCTTATTAATACTTACTAAGTGTTTGGGAGATGAGAAGTCACAGCTACACACATCCATAAATAATAGGGTAATTTAATAACATTAATACACAAAACGGACATTAAATATCCTAATTCCTACATACTTTTCTTAAAATATATGAACATTGCCAAAGAAGCAGAGGTAGTAAGTGATTCCAGCTCAAGACTCTTTCAGTTGTCAGAGATAAAAAATGTACTTACTTGCAGCAGATCTCCAATGTTTACTACCAAAGATCCGGGAACAGCAGAAACTTCAACCCACCCATGAGGGCTAAGAACTTGGAGCCCACCAATGTGATCTTGAAGCAGAATGGTAAGGAAATCAGGATCAGAGTGTCTAGTAGTGCCCATAGTGAATTGAGGCTCAGGACATGGTGGATAATAGTGACTAAGAATAAAGTGTCCTTTTGCACAATCCATGCCTTCAAGATGGTCAGCCTTGAGTCCAAGCCCTTCTGATAATAGTTCAAATAAAAGGCACCCCAATACATGAACTTGCCTAGAGTATTCCATTGTTACGTCCCTACAAATTAAAATACATCACCAAAGCAGCAAAAACAAAAAAACAAACACAAACAGAGAGATTTTAGGTTAGAAAACAATTGCATTTCTTAGTTGTTTTATGTTATCTTCCTCACACAACGGTGAAGACTGATCCCTTCGAGGATCTAAAGCACATTGAAGGATTGCTTTTCAAAAAGTGAATTTACATATGTATCAGCATACATTTTTTGGTTTTCCATAGATTCCCTTCACCAGATGTAATCTTATCTGAGGTATTGTCGGGTACTTAATGCAAGCACATCTCCCAGGCGGGATTCTAACACATTCTGGTTGACTCAACCTTCATTGGTATACTCATTATGTAAAAAATTATATACAAAGACATCCATGTAGAGGAACAGATCGCAACTATGTTACACCTCAAAGACTACCCTCATATGCAGCTTGCAAGAAATGAAGCTTGAATAAATCATGTGTATTGATATTTATCAAATAATCTCAATTATTCACATGCTCATGAAATGAAAAAATGAGTGTACAGATGCTTATATATAAAAAGTTTCCAAAATCTTAAGTCAACATTTATGAAGCATGGATAGAACACCAAACATGACACAGACACTTACACATCAACACCAATAATAATTTAAGAAAATGAGACTAATTCAATGTAATTATATTGTGTCCGACACTGTGACACACCTAATCCGAGAAGTGTCAATGCTTCATACCTGCATAGAGGAGGCAATTGTTGTGGATCAAGAGATTGAGGAGCCATAAGACAAAACAGTGTATCCCTCCAATTAGCAAACATTGACTGATACAAATTAAAATTGCTCACATATTTCACCTTCCTCATAGCTTCCCTGCTGAAATACTCAGTCTTCAACTCTTGTGGCTGCTCGTGGAACTCACGCGCTGCCGTCAGCATCTCCTGCAACAGTTTCACTGGTATTCCATGATTCACCACTTGAAAAAACCCCAAAGATTCCGCCGCCTGTCGGACTCCGGCGACAATGCCGGCACGATTGCCGGCGATGTCTTTAAGGTCAATTACAGGAATCATGAACTGGGTTGGAGTTGGTTTGTCGGAAAATTGGTCGTCGGCGTCGAGATGGTCCGGCGGCATGATGAAGATTTGCGGTAGTTTGGTGATGTCGGAGTCATAAAGACCTTTAACGCCGGCTTTGGATTCATCGAAGTCCTTTAGTTCTTGCAAACGATTGTAGTTTGCTGAACTTCCGGCACCGGCAACATCCATTGCAGTGTGCTACAACTACCGTGAAGGAGAGGACATGATAGAAGAACTCAAGTTGTCCCGTGTTTGATTTGTAAAACTGTTATTTTTATTAAACTGAGGCAAGGGACATGACAAAAAGACTGATATTTTTGTTCTCACAAAACCACATCATAACTTTTTGTCCCACAGGTTGTCTAAAATACCAAAATAGCATTTCGTCCCTCAAAAATCGTATAAAACAAAAAATTATTCAATGCCATAAAAATTTATCTTGTGTTGTTTTCTCTTGTATTGTGTTGTTCTTTCTTGTATTTGTTTTGTACAATACTCGCTGTTTTGCAAACCAATCGCACGTATAAATGAGTTCCATCGTAATACATTATATTACTTTATACTTCTTAATTATTTAAACCACTCAAATACATTTTTTAAATATTCATATCACTACTCCAAAACTCTAAAATGAATCTCAAACTTTAAAATGAGTCTCACTTATCTTACAATATACTTTAAATGGGTCCTATAAATTAATTACATTGTATTGCTTTCTCATATTTTGATTTTTTTTAACAAGCTCGTATTTTGATTTTATATAGTATTATTTTATTGCAACTCAACTAAACAGCATCGATGCCAAACAATACTACCCAGCTTTTATGCCAATTATTCATGGAACCTCACACATTAGCCTTGGTTATTGTAAAGATACTTGCTCAAAACAAACGATAATGGTTCTTTGATGCAGTAAATCTGTAAGTGCACGGTTTATCGAAGTAGTAAAAAAAAGTATCGTTCTGACAGAGAGTTGTTCAATTCAATTAATTTTTATTGATGATTAGAAAAGAGTTTTCAGTTGAAAAATGTTTGATTTTTACGGTTGAAAGTAATAATAATAAAAAGCGTCTTGAGATTATTGGTTTATCTAGATGACAAATCTTTTACAAACAAACTCTAAACCTGAACTTTATATTGAGTCTACTTTCTAAAGACAAGTTTCTCTTAAGCCTATTACATCTCCTTTCGGTCTCAGTGAGTGTGTTCCTCTAGCAACCACGCCTATTCTCATGGTTGATTGCTATTGGAATCCTTGAAGAACGAAACTTTATTTATCTCAAGATTTGCTAGACTATTCCCATGTTTCGCAATTCTTGTCTAATTTCACTTGTTCCAATATTAAAACTTCATCTTTCGATCCATCGCTTAATATTTGTGATGATGAATTAACAAGTACTAACCCTCCGCTGTCGCTTTATGAGTTTGATACTTGTTAATTCATTATAAAAACGGTGAAATTAGATTAGAAAGTAGATTAATATAAAATTAAGGTTCGAGACTTGGTTTGATTAGGATTAGGTCATTAGACTCGTCCAACAATCACGAGGCAAGAAGAGTCTACTCACTCATGTTCATCGTAGAAATAGAAGAGAAGAAGAAGAAGAACATAAAATAAAATAATAAAAAAAGGAGAACTTTTATTAAGAGAAAACAATTGTCATTATTGAATTTCAAGAACAAAAGATGATTTACAAACTAGGTGGCCGCTCTATTTATAGTCTAACATTGACTTGAGCCCCAAGAATTAAATCACTAAAGTGTTGCACAAGAAAACATGGGCTCTAGGTCAGAAATACTAAAATAGGCAGCTTGTCGAAGAAGCAAAAACAACAAAAGGGCAAATTGGGGCGCGCCTATGCTATATTTTGGTACAAGATCTTCCAATTCTTTGCACAAGATATTTTTGTATAAGATCTTCATATTTTTACTTTGTTCACCTACTTTGTTCATAACCCTCACTCATTGATTTTACTTTGTTCACTTACTTACAAAGAAGTGTGTTAGGTGTGGTTCATAGATGAGTGTGTTATTGACTTGAACTGTATGACATGAATTCTGTGCTTATGACTCATTTCATATTCACAGTAGTTGTTTGGATTAGTGGGAAATTTCAGACTTTCCCGTGCAATAACATTTGAATCATGCATCTGAACAAATCATTTTCAAAATCCTTGCTCTTTATGTTGGTGTAAGCCCTAGAGGCCAATAGTTTATGTTGAACTTATCTTATGTATCATGACTTTTATTATTGAATAAATATATGACAATCTTTATTTTATTTATAGTAATGTTAATAAAATCCTTAGAATAGATAGTTCATGTAATGATATGTTAAGTGTGACTTAATCATGAGATTACATTATCATAAAGAACGCTATTCTTAAATATATCTGTAGTCAAGCTTTAATATGAAGAAGGATAATAATAAATCGTTGAGACTATTATGCATGTAGACTGATGACTGTATCTCATGGGTCATAGATATGAGATATTAAGTCTATACATAGGTATAAATATTAGGAGTAATATTTATACTGGATTGACCCGCTGTGAGAATACTACATAGTATGTTATGAAAGTGTCATAAGATATTCTCACAATGATAATAGTGTATATCACTCTTAGACCTAAAACCACTATGATCCCTAGATGTGGACTCAAGTGCTTTGTTGCCATTCTAACGTTGTCTATAAAAGGATAACCATAACGTTGGTTGATGGGTACTTGATGAATCATGCTGAGGGACATGAGTGTCCTAGATGAGATTTGTCCCTCCTCATAAACAGGAGTTATATCTTTAGGTCTCTTGATGAAATATGACTGTAAAACTGCATGGCCATGCCGAACTAGGTCAATATAAGATATTGGACTTATTCGTAATTCAGTATATTTCGGAATTAAGAAATATAAATATTGATCTATACAAGGGTGACAAAATCTATGCCTTGAGATAAATGTAGATATTAGGACAAAAGAGTAAGCGTACATATAAGTATTATCATGGAAAGGTTTCGTCAGATCACTTGACATTCTTGTCACTTGGGTAGCAATGATGTGTTGCTGGATACCGCTCATTGTTTATAATATTAAATATTAGATTTAATATTATTGCCAACGTGACTAGAACCTATAAGGTCACACACAAAGAACGGTCAAAAGAGAAATATATAAGTATGACTTATATTATATATGAGGGTGCATTTAGTAAATAACGCTAATTAGTTAGCAAAATTAATAAACTCGTTATTGGGCTTACTGAAGCCCAATAGTGACCTCTGACTTGCAGAGCACACTAGGAGTTCTATATATAGAACCCTAGTGCTGAAGTTTTTGGTTACACGTCTTGAAGAAACCCTAGCTCTCTGAAACTTCTGATTCCTTGGCTAGCACCGAGTTTTGGAGGAGCACCGTTCGTGTGGACTTGCTAAAGGCTTTGCTGTGATCGAGATTCCAGTTTCTAGTTTCCAGCTTTCAGATTCCACACTTCGAGGTAACAATCGAATCACTGATTCATGTGTAAATTCGTAATGATCCAAGGAAAAAAAATCGAAAATTTATCCGCTGCTTTATTCTGTAACATTCGATTTTCCTTCACTTTATGTCTTGTAATTAGATTAGTCCTCTTTTGAATCTTTTGAAATCTTTTGTTTGAGGACAAACAAAGAGTTAAGTTGGGGAGAGTTTGATAAGTGCTAGAAAGTAGTAATTCCATGATATATATTAAGCACTCTTGGTTACTTGTTTTACAAGTTATCCAAGGAAAAACCATGAAAAAGTGATAAAATGGTTTTTATACTCCTTATGTCTTACTTGACCCAATTATGCAGGAAAAGAGTGAACAAAAGAGGAGCAAAGGCAATTTCGCCAAAGCGAAATATGTCGCCATGGCTTAAATGAGCTACAGAATGCCAGCATCCAGCTCGCACCCAAGCTTTCCATGGCGAGCCAGAAGGCAAGATGTCGCCAAAGTTAGAGAAAGGCGAGGAGGATGGCGAGAAGTAATTCCAGAGAGCACTTTTCTGAGGTCCAAAGTTCGACATGGCGAAAATATTCCTGCTCGGCAAGCTAAGGCGGTTTTGGAACACTGAAGGATGACGTGGCAGAAACCCACTGAAAAGAAAGGTCATCTCGCCTTAGCGAGTATTTCCTGCCTGGCGAGAATGCAAAATTATGCAGAAGTATAAAAGCTCATTCCCTCTTTTCAGAACATATCTTATCATTACTTTAGAGAGAGAATAGGGCAAAAATAGCTGTTCATCATAGGGTCAAGAGTGATTGAGTGTGGTGATGAGTCAATAAATTAGTGTTTCTAATATATTATTTGAGTCCGTTTTATTTAGATTTGATTTCGTTTTATTTAATATTATTTCCTTTTTAGAATTATTTTACTTCAATTGCGAGTTATTATATTTCAAGAACAAATATCTGATAGATTGAGTCTTGGAGCTAAAGAAAGAGGATTAGGAGCTGATTCGGGATGAAAATACGAAATATGGGACAAAAATATGTCACCCCCTAAGTCAGGAACTTGGCATGGCCCGTGCCACCAGCACCACGACCGTGCCAGCCTTCAGGATACTCTTTTGCTGCTTCTGCTTCATGGAAAAGCTACCTATTAGTTTACTTCTGACCTAAGAGCCCGTGGTTTCCTGTGGAACATTCTAGTGTTATATTTCTTAGGGCTTAAGTCATTGTAAACTATAAATAGAGTAGATAGCTATCACAACAATTCATCTTTTGTTCTTGGAATTCAATAGTGACAATTGTCTTTCTTAAATAATAGTTCTTCTTTTACTTTCTTGTTATTTACTTTATGTTCTTCTTCTTCTCTTCTATGTCTACGATGAACATGAGTGAGTAGACTCTTCTTGTCTTGGGATTGTTGGATAAGTCTAATGACATAATCCT
>Ga0228711_1005570_pt1 | contig 19136 bp, 16 predicted proteins | sample MedpolnodulmetaG_2_FD_177996 | JGI IMG/M metagenome (GOLD analysis project Ga0228711, IMG submission 177996) | Root nodule microbial communities from Medicago polymorpha collected in Santa Monica, California, United States - brown nodules | ecosystem: Host-associated > Plants > Roots > Nodule...
TTACTTGTAAAAGAAAAACAAATTTTTGAAAAATTTGTTATTAGATATGCAATCAAATAGTTCAAATAAGTTCTTATCAAAAATCAAAAATAAAATCAAATCAAATAACTAAGTTAGAATCGATCACAAAATTGAAGAGTTCAAGTAACTAATTTGGAGACAATATTGTCATATTTGGTTTCATTTTTAAACTATTGGTGTGTTTTTAAACCATTTTAGAAAGTATGTTTATGTCTCTCGATGCATTTTTTAACACAAAATTAGAAACTTCAAGATTTAACTTTTTTGTTTGTGTAGTGTTTTGAAGAAATTGAATGTTGTTTAAAAAGACATTTCATCTATTAATGTTTTTAATTTATGTGACAATTTTAAATGGTTGTATGTGTAAAATTGTTTTTGACCGTCATGCTCACCACCAAACTATCAATTTAATAGATTTTTTAAAATCATCCAACAAATAATGGAGTTATTTGTGCTTTTTTTTACCCAACTAATTTTCACATGCGTTAAATTAAATTCAATTTAGCGGAATATGTTCAAATTCCTTGTAACTTGTTATAGAATGTTCTCTTAAAAAAAAAACTTGTTATAGAACGTTGGATTTGAACTTCTTTTTTATGTATTTTTTTATTAATCTTGGTTTATTTGTGATTTTGGTTCTTGATCATCATGTCCTCTACAAAAATAGAGTTCTTGATCATCATGTCCTCTGGAAAAACAAAGTTTCTAGCACTTTAAAAATAAATCATAACACGTATTTTTTGTTGTTGATTATATGGGACAATTATACATAAAATAATTTTTTGTGAAATTATAATTTCAAAATAATTATCATTTACATTCTTTCAACTGTAACGTTTAGAGAACTATGTCTAAATGTTGCAAATTATTATTACAAGTTTTACTATACACTAGAATATCATCGAAGAAAATCAAAACAAACTTTGTAGAAACGGTTTGACACATGTCATTCATCGTAGACTGAAAAATCGTCAGTGCATTCATCAACCCAACCGGCATTACCAAGTATTCATAGCCCTTCATGTGTGCGAAAAGTTGTGTTATGAACATCTTCTTCTTTCATGTTCATGTGTATCTGATGATAGCCGAATTTCAAATTCAACTTTGAGAAATACCATGCACAATATAACTCATCCACCACCGGTATGGAAAATTTGTCTAACATTGTCTCCTTGTTCAACGCTCTATATTCCACACACATCGAGAAAATATTTCATTTCAAATTTTTAAGATAAGTTTGGGTGTTATGCTTTTGAAGCAAATTGTTTCATAATGACATGTGAGTTTAGATGTGATCCGGTTAGGGAGTCGGTCTCTTAATATATGGTTTCATAGTATTTTCAATTCTCTAATAGGACTTAGTGGAATATAGACATATTAGAAAAGTGGAATGTTATTATATAAAAAAATTATACATCTGAGTTGATTTTATTAGCATGGACTTCTTAGTTATCCATTTTCCATTTAAGTCTCAATGCATAGACTTTTTATCTACTATGCAATTGTTGCCTAAGATTGAGCTTACGGTTAAAAATGTTTCCAAAATCTTGATTTTCAATTAATTTCCTTAAAAATGATTTTTTTAATTAAAATCATGCTTATAAAATAAGTAAAATTGCATAAGATGATTTGAAAACACAATAGAAATTTGTAGAAGTTACATGTTGTTACAACATATATATACCTTTCAAATACGGACCATGCAGGAAAATAAGGATTTCGAAAGCAATGTCTTTTAAATTATTACGTTGTTTACGTTGTTTGTAACGATGCATATATTGTTTACTGTTAATTAAGTTTTTGGTCCCTATAAATATCTGCAGTTTTGTTTTTAGTCCCTATAAAAATAAATCACACTTTTTAGTCCCTACGAAATTTTCCGTTAGTGTTTTTAGTCCCTATAAAATTTTCCGCCAGCATTTTTAGTTCCTATCAAAAAATTTCATCAACATTTTTGGTCCCTAAAATGCTTAAGAAAAATGTCACAGGGACTAAAAAGTGTGATTTTATTTTGTAGAGACTAAAAACAAAACTGTAAATATTTATAGGGACTAAAAACTTAATTAACCCTATTGTTTATAAATACTTAGACATGCAACAATGTGTTCTCATGAGTGTTTTTTATTTTATATATTGGTCTAAAAAATATAAAGTACAAAAGAATAAATGCAAAACAAATGAGACCATACAAACAATTTCCATTGTTGATGTTTCTCACATCATTTCAAAGTAGTAATATATAAATGTATAATTTGTCCATAAAATATTATAACTTTACAAAATTTTACGTGATTATTTATAAGAAATATAATTAGTTTTTTTTAGATAATAGATACATGATGCATAAATTTAACATAGGTTAAAATTTACAATCTTTATATCTCTAACATATATAAAATTTATTTCAATGATATTCATGACTCAGAGTCCTATTTAATACATGAAAAATGAATATAGTATATTCTTTAAAAAATATATTGGTAGTTCATGCATATAGCCAACGATGTTGTTTATGATTGAAATGCATGACTTCAAAGGTCATATTTAATATATGAAAAATAAGAAAGATGTGAATTCTTTGTAAGATATATTAGTTGTTTGTATAATATATTGTAGTTGATGATATTGTTTGTGATTAAAAAGCATGATTTCGAGAATCATGTTTAATTCATAATAATGTGACTTACAAACGAACGCACTTCGACGCACAACCCGTTCTTAACATAGATATGTTACTAGATAATAAAAATGTTAGATCACATGTTTTATGAAAATTTCTACAACAATTCTAATGGAATTGTCTTTATTTACCACTATACTACTTGTTTTTGAGTGAGTATACTTACTTGATCACCTTTTTAACAAATGATATCCACATGCACAAATAACGATCATTTGTTACCTACTTCATTGAATAAGAATAATATATTGAAGGTGAGAAAAATATAAGAAGGGAGGTTGAATTGTGTTGGTTTTTTCAAAAACTTTTTTAAGTGTTTCAAAATTGGTCAGAGTTTGACTCAAAGTTTGTTTGCAGCAGATAAATCAAACAGAGATAGAGGGAGAAAGAGCAGACACAAATCAATTTATATTGGTTTGTCCTACAAACTTAGAATAATCCAATTTTGTTGAACTTTGAAGGGATTTAAGTTTTCATTATAACCTCACTAGATTACAATTGCTCAAGGACACTTCCTAGAGACTTCTAAATACACAAGCACACAAGCAAGATACCTCCAATGCTTAATCACAATTGAAAGAGACTTCTAATGCTCAAGCACGCACGCAAAAGACTTCTAAAGGTTTATAAATAAACAAGATTTGTTCTTACACTTGATATACAATCAGAGGTGTAAACAATACAATTCAAAACAGACTCTTAAAATTTACAATTTCTAAGATACGAACTTTGATAAGAAATTGTTAAGTGTTTTATGCACTTTTTACTTTGGCAGAGTAATGACGCAATTAAAATTGCAAAGTCTTGTTGTTGGTGTACTTCTGAGTCTGAAGGTCTTTCGAGTCTGATGTTATTCAGAGTCTGATGAGGATTTTCAGCTATTGAGTAGCATCCATTCTTCTGATCCAAGATATTAACTTCTGATTGACATTTCTTCAAATCTTTTACCATAGTCTTTGAGCTTCTCGTGTGCTTTTGATGGTCCTATACATGTTCAGACCTTGTTAAATTTTAATTTATGGTTCTGCACACTTGAATGTATATTAGCATATCCAATTGTTATTTAATACTTTGTTATCTTCAAAACCTTAGAGAAATTGTACAAGCCAATTTTATTCCAACATATATATATCTATCCCGCATCTATGAATTTTTTCCAGAGGATTTCACATCCATGGATATTTATAATTTTTTTGTTGAAAAATCATTCACGTAAAAAAATTATTATTGAAGATATTTATTTCTTTCTCTTTTTCTTTTTTCTTTTATATTGAAGAGGCTAATTTATTAATTCAATGGTTACGAATATACACCTCCTTGTACTTACTCCCCGCAGTAAAATTTCATTCCTAAATTATTACACTTACTAACAAATTGATCATTATGCATTATGAGTCATACATGTCCAAGAACTGCCTCATTACATTGACAACATTTTGAACCTGAGCATAATTTTCCTTCCCCTCTTTAGCAACAACATTTTCCAAAACATCATTAGCAATAACTTCTCATCATTTTCAACAACAATATTTTCAGCATTTTCTTCTTCTAGTTCTTCAGGCTCGATATTTTTTTTTGAACAAGTCTTCAAGCTCGATATTAATTCTGTCTTTTGGTCTCCTAGAAACACCTTTCTTCACACGAGCTCTTGAGTTATGACCAAACAATCCATACCTGCCACATTGAGTGTCATTATAAGTCTTCTTTATGTTACTCCCACAAACAGGCTCCTCATTGCCATCCTTTCTCATGTTCTTCTTTGGTCTTCCTGCAACACTTCTCACCTTTGGGGGCACAAGTTTGTCATAAGGAGTTGGTTCCCAATATATTTAGGAATTCACTAGATGAATAAAGTAGTTGTAAGTTGCCCTATATGATCCAAGGGTCAACCAAACATTACATTAATAACTATTTCATCTATTAATTCCTTGTGTAGTATCAACAATTTCCTCTTGATTATATACTCTATTTTGCATACTAGCAACCAAACAGTCTATCACATTTCTCTACTCAGCAATTAATATATCAACCTCCATAATCATTGCATCAACTTCAGTTGTCCCCATACTTACATTTCGCATAGACTCTTGCCTATCTCTCTCAAGCTCATCCTTCTCTTCAGAAGATAACAACACAAGTTCAACCTCATCATTATCCACCACATGTTGTGCATATATTTCCACTTCATTCCGATTAGCCCTTACAACTTGCACCATATCCAAAACATGTTTATCAGTCGTCAATGGATTCAAGCAGATATTGCGATCAGAAGCAGCACCTTCATACAAATTCAAGTATCACAATTTAGATACCTTGAAGTAACCTCTGCAATGTTTCACCATCTTCTCAATGTCCCACAAACATAACTCACCTACATCCATTTTTTCCCAAACACAAAATTCACCACGGACATATTGCAACCTCCGATACTCATCTCGCTTTAAACCCTCACTGTGATGCAGGATTTGCGTGATATTTTCTTTCATCCTACGAATTTTGGCAACCTTAGTCATAATCACAAACAAAATCAGAACTCACTAGCATAGGAAAGATACCATTTTTAGAAACTGTTTTAATCAACCAATAATTTCCTTCATTGCTTGTCTCATGTTCACCAATTTCAGTAACCAACCAGAAAACATCAAATTTTGAAGTCTTAAAATGAAAATCCTAAAATGAATAATAAAAAAAAGGTCTAAAAAACACAACAGTCACAAAAAACAACAAAGCAAATATCAAATGAAGTTTAAACATGAAAACGAATGGATAAAAAATGAAAACAAAAATAAAGAAAACGATCACAAAAATGGGGGAAAACGAACAAGAGTGAATTGAAAACGAACAAGAACGTCGTTACCTTAACAAACAACGAAATCTTCCTTCAAAACGGTATCTTTTCCAACATTGGTCGATGAAGATGGTGATGATTTTGGAGAGATGAAGATTGTGAAGGTTTTAGCGGGAAGGAGAAGAGTTAAGGACTGGTTTGATGTTTCTGAATGAAATGTGAGGATGGTAGGAATGGGTAAAAGTGGAAAAATAAAAAAAATTGAATGTCAAAAGTCAAATCTGAAATTTGTAACGTTTCAATCAAAATGTTCCTGGTTGGAGGACGGATTTTTTGGTGGTGGTCAGGGTTCGAACTTCAGACCTTGCATATATTACGCATTGTCCCTACCAACTGAGTTAAGCTCACGAGGACAATTAGGGGTGTAAGTGGTTCGGGCAAATCCGATGAAACTGAAAATCCAAACTGAAAAAGTATCCGACCTTGTTTGGTTCAGTTCAAAACCGAACCGAACCAACCTAAACCGATCTAGTTTGGTTCGGTTCTCAGTTTTTAATTTTGAAATCCAATGAATCGATGAACCGAACCGATGCTAACCTCACTCCCCATTTAAGTAATATTATCCCTCCTCACACATACTTATGATTAAGCTCAAAATTAAAGTCCAACATAAAGTACTCTTTAATTCATTCACTTTCTCCAATCATCATCTTATCTCATCACTCACAGTCTAGTTTGTTTATATTAAAAAAGAACACTAGCTGCCAATCTCAACTAACCCATTGTTCCTTATTGATGTTGGGACTGTCCATCTCTTATTAGTTTTTTGATGTTAGTTATACAAAGTAGTTTGGAAAACAGACAACATGGAAAACAAAGCTTTATGAAATATTTGAGTATGTTGTATGCATGAAATACAAATTTGTGAAAATTTGAATTTTTTTAATTGTATTTTCTAACAAACCGATCCAAATTGTACCAAACCAACTAGTTTGGTTTGGTTTCTTTTTTTTTCTTCAAAACAGTAAAAACCAAATCAAACTGAACAGATGAAAATTTTATTAGTTTGGACATTTTTAAATCGAATCGTTACACTCCTAAAACATTTGAACGGCATATTTGATTAATCCTTCGAAATTGAGGACCACTCTGATGATTCCCTCAATAAATAAATAACCAACATAAAAGAAAGAGGACATGTACTACTCACACCCCAAAAACCCAAGTTACACCTCAAAATGACTAATATACCTTTTAGCTACATACGTAAACTGAATTTACATTAACTACGTAAACTGAATTTACATTAACCTCTCATATACATACTTAAACTAAGTTTAAACTAACCTCTTATATACATATGTAAACTGAATTTACACTAACCTCTCATATACATACGTAAACCTCTTATATATATACGTAAATTGAATTTACACAAACCTCCCATATACATACATAAACTGAGTTTACATTCAATGAAAAAGATGTTAATTCAATCTTTGAACTTGATTGCACATCTATGGTGATTTGTGGATGAAAGAGGGTGTGAGTTTAGAATGATAATGAAAGAAGGGTTTTTACAAATTTACATGAAGAGGACAATTTTGGTATTATTGTAAAATTTTAAATAAATTTGGGTGTAATTAAAATTATATGGGCGAGACTGGAAAGAGTGAAGAAAGACAGGTGACACCGACAGTGACATCATATAGGTGTGTAAGATAGACTGGGCCAGATGAGTGATGAAAACGACATCGTTTTGATATAGGGTTTCTGTTTTGCGATCGAATCGAGTGGTACCAACCAAATCAATCAACGATTCTCTGCTCGTGCCACTGTCACTCCCAGTTTCTTCAATTTTCCCCATAATCGGTATCTTCTTCTACCTCTAAATTCCAATCCCCTTTTGAACTGTTTTACTTTTAATTAGGGTTTCTAATAATTTTTTTCTTCAAATTATAATGTGGGATTATAATTTTGTGGTGTTTTTCAATGACCCAGTTCATATTTTACATTAAAAATTGTATTTTTAAGTGTTACTTCTTATGATCTGAATGATTTTTTTAATGGGTGTTTTAGCTTTAGCTTGGTTTTGATAAGTTGATTTTGAAGATGAACTATTTGAACTGGGGGTATGGTAATAAAGTATTGAACTTTGATGTGATCTTTGAAGAAGGAAAAATCTGAAATCTGTGTTATTAAATGTGTTTATCAAATAAGTGTTTTTAGCTTGTTTTCAATTATATGATATGGTTTTTAATTTTGATATGTAATGATCAATATGATTAGTTATATTGAAATGATTGTAGTAGTTTGTTAGTCTAGATCAGGGATTCTTTCAAATTCTAGTTGTTCAGCTGGTACAAAAGTAGATAGCTGAAATTTTTGTTTGATTGCTAAGTGGTGACTTGTGGTGTTAATATAGCTCTGAAGTTATCTTATGGTGTGTAGATGAGTTAGTTGATCCATAAATTTAGATGCAGAAATTAGTTTAAATTTTTATGCAGAATTGAGATTGTTAAGTTCGTGTGATTTCTGTAAGTACTTCTTGAGAAGTTCATCTTACTTGGGTCATATTTGATATTTAGTTGTTAACTGGATTGAGCTGTCTTTAGTCTAGACCGAACTTGAGAAACTATTTTGTGCAAGTTCTGTGATTAGGTACTGGATTCACTGTATTAAAAACACACACACACACACAGAGTTATACGCTTTAATTGATCTCAACCATCGATTTGAGATTGGTTGGCTTACATTAGACCTTCACTAAATTATCTTTAAATGATCTTCTCCATTGGTTTAAGATTGGATGACCAAGATCAATAACTTTGTCACACAGTTACTACATGGAATCTGAATCTCTGTGATCATACCTCTATGTCTGGTTTATATTAACAATAAAAGTAGAATAAAGCATGCATGGTAGGCACTCTAATATGGGTAGTGTGAAGTTATTATAGAGAAAGTTGGGGGTAACACCCATTATTGTAAAAATAGTAAAATAACGTCTTAGGTGGCTTAGACATGTTAGAAGCGTCAACTAGGAGGGTAGACCTGTATGAAGGACACTCAAATGGTTAGAGGAAGAGGAATACCAAAGAAAACTATAGGTCAAAGTCAAACCATCAAGAGAGAACTATAAACAAATGGCTTATTGATATATGTAGTCTATGGCAGAAAGTTACGGTGTTGTTTATCCATGTAGCTGATCTCAACTAGTAGGGAAAGGCTTTGGTTGTTGTTTTTCCTTGTTACTGTTATGTTGATCTGTACTATTTGCTTGTTTCAGACATCATGTGTTGAGTCAGTCATTAACTTATCACAATGAGGACTGAATGATACCTTCTGACTGGTTATAAACTTATTGTGATGCAGAATGTGGAACTTCGCATCAAGTTGTATTGCTGGAAATGTAGGACTGAAAAAGGATTCGTCAAACCCAACTCATTCTGCTTCAGAATGTTCTGATGATGAGACCTCTGTCGTAGGAAGAGAGGAAGGGCTTGAGTGCCCAGTATGCTGGGAATCTTTCAATATTGTTGAAAATGTGCCTTATGTTTTGTGGTGTGGTCATACCCTCTGTAAAAACTGTATCTTGGGACTACAATGGGCTACCGTGAAATTTCCAACACTGCCGGTTCAACTTCCACTTTTCATCTCCTGCCCATGGTGCAACCTTCTATCATTTCGTTTAGTTTATAGGGGAAATCTTAGATTCCCTCGCAAGAACTACTTTCTTCTTTGGATGGTTGAGGGCATGAATGGTGACCGAGTAAAATCACATTCAACTTGCTGTGGGGATAATCAACAACAGTGTGCAAGCAAAGGTAATTTAACCTTAGGAGGGCAAGTAAACCATGGAAACCTTCCGGGGGGGCAAGTTCACCCTCCAGATACATCGAACTCCAGTCAGCCTCGGGCTAATACCCGTAATCACCTTGATATGGAAAGGGTGCATATATCTCTTCGAAAGTCACTGATTTTCTTTGTCCAGTTGACAGCTAAGTTCCCGTTGATCATTATATTTCTTTTGATTATCTTGTATGCAGTACCAGCCAGTGCAGCCATTTTGGCTCTGTATATACTTGTTACAATTCTCTTTGCTCTCCCGTCATTTCTCATCTTGTACTTCTCATATCCTAGTTTAGACTGGCTTGTCAGGGAAATAATTGCCTGAGATCATAAGCTAGTTTAACCTCAAACTTTGTTCCATGATTTGCCGGCTTCCCCTTTAGTCCATTACAAGCCGTGTCAGTTTCCTTCCGGCATATAGCACCGCTCAATTTAATATAGTAGTATATCGACTTGGACTTGATTTCAGCTATGGTAAAGCTTGGCTGGTTGGTATTTGGTAGGTACAAAATCAGTTTCTGCCATTAATAGTGTTGATGTAAACCAAGACTGTGGAATAGGGTGATGATAACGCCCATGCCGTTTTTCTGGAGGCAATTATTTGTTTGGTTTAATACCAGTTTTACTTTGGGGAGAATCGTGATACTTGGGGACTACATTTATCAATGTCATGTTTTGTATGGTATGGGTATTTCTTTTAATACAGCTTATAGTTATATGTTTGTATCATTAAAAAAAAGGTTATATGTTTGTAAATTGTATATAACAACTGTGTTGTTTGTATGTCACCTATATTTGAAGTACTATCTGCTTAATTTTAAATTGTTTTTTTGTGTTTCAGTTATATATGTGTTTCATGTATGTCTGTATAATTTGTTATGGATCATGATTGAGATTTGTATGTCTGAACTGAAGCACATTATGTATACAGAAGGCAGACAGGAAAAGGTTTTTTGTACATTATGTGTTTGTTCTCTGCGGTCCAAAATGAACTGCTCAATCATCATGCAACACTTTCAACATGTTTGAAAAGTCATTTGCAACCTTAAAAATTAAGATTGATTGAAGAAAATGTGGCTGTTTCTGAAAATGATGTTTAATTGTTTTAAATTAAAATTACTTTTATTACGATTGAAGCATGTTTGACTTAAAGTGAGAAAAGTAGCTTTAGCGTTAGATCGAAAATTTTATACCATCTTTTATCATTTTTAACCAATATCTACCCTACAGTTTTTTTTTCTTTCTGTAATATCAGGACATAATGTGTATTTCTTTCCAACTTTCAAAGTAACCAAGCTCTTACATTTTTTATCATTACACATAAGTGTAAACAACAACTGAATTTATACGAATAAGTTATCTAAAGTCTGACCGTAAGTACAACTTAGATGGTAAAAAACTGCATGTAGTCCACACCGTGTATTGTCTGTTTTAGATGTAAGTCCTTTACCGTTTTGTCTTTTATAAAATACATCTCATTAGATTGAGAGTGTGAATGTTGTATATAAATTACTCTTAGCCTTGGTTCCCAAACAACGCGAGACGTGTATCAGAACACTTGGTAATATCAATTAGGTGATGTGTTGAAAGAGACATGATAGTCATGAGAGCCAAAGTTAGATGAAAGTCTTTGCTAATAATAAGCACATGTTGGCTTTTAGGTCAGAAGTTGAAGATGTCCTTGATGATTCTTTTACTTTGTAGATTGTTCACTCAGTTGCATTAGAAGAGTGATATTTGTACAACCAATTTTGTACAGCTCTTGTGACAACTAATTTTCTCCTCTTTTTATTGGACAAAAGCAATGGAGAGAGAAAGAAGAAGAGAGAGAATTAAAACACAAGTGAGTATGAGAAAGAAGGTTGTTTCAAAAGTTGTCAAAAAATAAATGTACAAATATCATTTTTCATTTCATTATATATCAGAATCTACACTCAAAATAACTTGTTAAATAGTACCAAACAATTTATTCACTTACGATCTAATTATTATATTAACATCAAAATTATTGAGTGTCTAAATTTATCATTTGAATTCCAACAGCTATTGAAATCATTGAAATTTAATTTTGAACGGTATTTAGTTACATGAACTTTAATGTATATAAATAATTTGAACAGAGGAAGTGTGTGAATAATATATATAGAATATTTTTATCTATAAAAATAATTTGAAACATAAAATATAAAAGTTAATTTTAATAATTTTTTTTTTAAAAAAGAAGTCTACAATGTTCTAGAACAATGAGAAGAAAGTAAACTTCACCTAGCCTCTTGTCCCTTAACACAGCTTCCACAATTAAGATGAGGTTCACAAACATCCTTGTTGGACAAAATCCTAAGACCAATATTCCACGTGTCAAAACCATATCCAATAATGTTTTTTTTTCCTTCACTCCATGTATGTATGTACCTAAAACAAAACCAGTACATTAGTTTATGACAACATCAACAACAAAAAAGTAACAAAAATGGTGGCAGCAATTGCTGTTTCTTCACCAAATTCCACACTTTTGAAGAACCACATCAATTTAAAACATTCAAGTTCAAATTTTGTTGGTGGTTCTTTAAAGGGTCTTTGCTTGCATGTGAAACAAAGACAACAAAGAAGAGATTCATTCAAATTGGTTGTTGCTTCTGCCACAAGTTCTTCTGGTACAACAAGTAGTGCTAATGGAAGATTTTACTTCAACTTCACTGGTTTTCCTTTTCCACTTGGTCCTTTCCTCAATAGACTTACTATTAGGACTGAAGTATGGTATCTTGATTTGTCTTATATTTGTTTTGTTGTTTATTTTCTGGTCTGCATTAGATTCACTTATTTGAGCTTATATTGTATCTACTAAAATAAATATTTGGACTGTTTGTGAGAGTTTGTAGAAACAAGTGTTACATGTTCATAAATTGTTAGCTTATGAAAATAATCTATAGCTTATATGAAAATATATGAATTTATTTTAACTTTTGTTATAAAAAATAGCTTATACCTAACCAATTATTTGATAAGCTATTATGTTATAATCTGTTTATTTAAACAAGGCCAAGTTACTCCATGGATTTGGTTATTGGGATTTTTTATGTTTTTGATACTTGTTGAGAAGATCACAGTCAAAATGGCCTCTACTTTTATTGGATTCTGAGTGCATTTGGAATGTTTTATCCATGAAGCACAAACAATATCATCAGACACGCTGCATGTAGTTACTGATAACAATTTGAGAAAATTGAAGTGATTAAATGTACCACATGTATAGGTGTTGCATCCGACACCTACACGTGTCGGATACCACATGCATCGGTTATTTAGCGTTGTTTTGGCATTGCATCTTATAATGCTTAGCGGCATGTTGATATTTTCTAGAATATGGAAATCCTATTCTTTCTTTGTTACATTTTCAGTATAAGTTTAAGCCAGAATTCTGTTTTTGAGGTACTTATTGCTCCTTTTTGTTTTAATCATGGTGTAGGCGGTGAAGGGTTGTATATGGCTATTTGAACAAGAACAAGCGTTAGGCTTCAGCAGTGTTTCAACAAACATTAGAATGACAGTTATCAAACTCAAATCTGGTGGCTTATGGGTTCATGCACCTATAGCTCCAACTGATGAGTGTATTCAGGTTATTCCATTATGATTACCAATCTCTTTGAGTATGCAAACTTGGAATGATCTTTTATGAAATAGTCTCTTCAAGTCGTAGAATTGAATTCTTGTAAACGCAAGATAATGCGGTCTACAATAGGGCCCTGATTGGATAAATAGATTAGTTAAGTGCTTATAGCTTACATGCTTGTCAGATGAGTGTTTATTTGGTCTACAATAGGGGGCCCTTTTTGAATTTATTGATTGGATTGTTTCACTAAGCAAACTTTCATTCCTCAGTAAATGCTGCAAGGAAATTTCTATCACTTGATCAAGAGCTTTGTAGCACTGACACTTTAGATTGAAGGTGTGTGTGGTGTATGACACACTGGCACACGTAGTATATTCAACCCCTTCTATTTTCTTAAATTATTATCGCTGTCAACGTGTCAGTATCGTGTTCGGTGTCCATGTCTATATTGGTGCTTCATAGATCAAGAGTGTTCGTATTTGTTTTGTGAACACTGGATTTTATCATGCTTTCTTAACATATAATTTTCTTTGTTTCTTGAAGCTTATCAAAGAATTGGGGGCTCCGGTTGAATACATTGTCCTCCCTACTTTCGCTTACGAGCACAAAATATTTGTCGGCCCGTTTTCAAGAAAATTTCCACGTGCTCAGGTATGGGTGGCACCGAGGCAATGGAGTTGGCCATTGAACTTACCTTTAGAATTCTTTGGCATTTTTCGCGCAAAAACTTTAAAAGATGAGGATTTATCCACTCCTTGGGCCGGTGAAATAGAGCAAAAGGTTCTAAGCTCACCAGAAGTTGGTAATGATCATAGTTTTTGCATATTTTCATAATAAGGGCCTGTTTGGATTGACTTTTGCGTTTGTCTACTGGCATAAGTGCTTGTAACATTGTTTGACAGAACTTATGAAATCAACTTATGACCTTTGCATAAACTGTTTTTAGCTTATTTCCATAAGTTTTCCAGGATAGCTTATGAAAGAAGTTTGGCTTCATTTTATCTCCCGTTTAGAGCTAGCTTATAGATACACTTACATGATAAGTGTTTATGTGATAAGAACTTAAATAAATTGTTTATCCAAACAAAACCTTAATCTTTATAATTAAACAATGAAAAGTCTCATTGGCTTATTGCCGCAGGAATTGGGCCATATGTGGAAGTAGCTTTCTACCACAAACCTTCAAGGACATTATTGGTGACAGATGCTGTTATTCTTGTACCAAAACAACCACCAGTGTGTATTAACAAAGAATCCCTTTTAGCATCTGCAAAAAATGGTTTGGCTGTAAAGATTCTTAGTAAAGGAAAAGAGGTGCCTGATGAACCTGTAATTGACAACAAAAGGAACCTGCAAAAAGGTTAGTGTCCATTTACTTTTTAATTGAATACTTAAAAAAATGTTTAGTTATGCATGTGCATGTAATATCGACACTTGATTTATTCATCGATGATTGATACTGTTCGCTTTGCACTCTAAAGCAAGTTGCGTACTTTAGAGGAGCCGAATCTTTTTCGTTTGTGTTCAAAATGAAATGAAACTTGATGGTTGTAATCTGCAGGATGGGAAAGAATGGTTCTACAAATCTTGTTTCTTGGTCCAGCTAATCTTTTGGAGCCTAATGCCAGCTTTGAACAAATGTCAGAGAAGTTGATTGTTTCACCTATCGTCAAGACTCTGGTCTTCAGCAAAGTTCCTGAAAAGGTAACAATCTTCCTTTTGTATCACTACATTTCCACTAATCAAATTTCAATCTAGTTATACCTAATATAGTGTTAGGGCCTGTTTGGATTGACTAATTTTAGTTTATGTACTGACATAAGCACTTGTGAGACTATTTGTGAGAGCTTAGGGAGATTGCTTATGACATGTCCATATTGCCCGTTTGTAGCTTATTTCCATAAGCTCTCTAGGATAGCTTTGTAAATAGTGTATAGCAGCTTATATGAAAATAGTTTGCCTTTATTTTATCACTTATTATAGAAGTAACTTAGACATAAGCACTTATATGATAAACACAAGTATGCTATAAGCGCTTACATGAACTGTTCATCCTTAAGAATCTCAAAGGCATAATATCGAGGCGACAAACATCTCAGTTCATATTTTTGCATTGTTTTACGATGACTCAGGTAAAAGACTGGGTTGATAGCATTTCGCGAGATTGGAAGTTTAGAAGAATTATCCCAGCTCACTTCTCCGCACCAATAAACGCAAGTAGGTCTGATTTTCGTGCCGCATTTGCATTTCTGGACGAGTTTTTGGACGACCGGTATGATGCTTGGCCTTCACTTTCCCTTTTGTTTTCATCAATCAAAGGAAAAGCAGCCAGTTACTTTCCTCCTGATGATATGAGAACCTTATCATCTCTTGACGAGTTTTTGGTCTCAGTTGGAGCTGTGAAGAAAACTGTTGCAGGAAGGAAGAGATGAGAGAGCATGAATATATCACTTGCAAATTGCAATTACTTGTAAACTTTGCAAATGAACCTATAGTTTTGTTAATTTAGGAGGTTGATTCTTCTTAAACAAAATGTAAATGTTTTACTATGGAATAGGCGTACAGATGTTGTGCATTTCATATCGAGCAAAGTTGCTATGTGACTCATAATGTTCCTAAGATGGGTATGTGTAGAAGACACACCACATCATCCAACATGACAGTCATCTCCCTATGGGCAAGTGGAAGCTGACCGTCTTCCTATGCCACCACTCTATCAATGTGGTAATCATGGCATTATTGATGGTGGCGGACCCAATTTGCAGCAATGGAAATAGATCAGATCCATGAACTGGATTTCAGAACCAGGCGAAAAGTGATGTTGGACGTGTAACATCACATTTCGCTCATATATGCTAGGATCAAAACAAAAAAGTGTTAAAGGTATCCGATTTAAGGGGTTAGTCTATAATTATGCGTAGAGGATACCTGATTCACATATAAAAAAAAACACAAGCTATTAAGTTATTGTCGGTTGGTCTGAGCGGTAAGTAACCTGCCTGTCTCTTAAGCATAGATGTTTGTTCTCCAACTTCAGTGTACACAATTTTATCATTTGGGAGGGTTTTTTTTAACCCTCCCAAATGATAAAATTTGATGGAGAAAATTGATGAAGAAAGTAGAAACAACATATTTGGGGGGTTATTTAAGGAAAATGAAGAGATAGGGACCAAAATGGCCCATTATAATTACACCACCCTGGCACATCATTAACATTAGAATTCTGCTATTTACCCAATACATTTTGCTCGCGCCTAATTGAAATATCAAAAATACTCCTGCGTGAGTTTATTCACGCAGGTGTAAAATTAACGTAACTTAAAATTATATTTGTTTTACATATGCTGCATGAGATACACCCCACGTGAGTTAACACGTGGGTTAACTCACGCCAGTACTTTGTAGCCAATATCAATATCATTGCAGTCAAATACAATAAGCCACACTTTTTGCTGTCAACCATTTTTATATATAGAAGTTGTAGAAACTTTACAAAAATGATGAACTTGACTCATCAAACTTATTTCTAACTTACAGCAAATTAAGAATGCTTTTCTCCACCACTCTCCACCAAATACGTGTAGAAGAAAGGGGACAACCATATATGTGTAGAAAATAGTGACAATATATGACAGACATGTGTAAACTAATAAACACGTGTATTCTTAAACATGATTATGCTTTGAAAATTTCTCATGCTTTTGGAATTGTTAACGTGAGTTAACTCATACAGCGTGACTTAAGTCACGCATATGTAAAACAAACGTAATTTTAAGTCACGTTAATTTTACATCTGAGTGAGTTAACTCACGCGGGAGTATTTTCGGTATTTCAGTTGGGCGCGAGCAAAATACATTGGGTAAAAAACAGATTCTTAACATTATAGTTAACTATGAATCCTTCAAAAACAACATATACAGTCAACTTAGTAGGTTAACTCTCAAAAAAAAAAAAACTTAGTAGGTTAACAACACATGAAAATGTTAATGTTGAAATTGGTGTCTTTGATCTTTGTGTGTACTTTTAAAATATGTGTAAGTTGTTGAAGATAAAAAGTAAAAAAGAAATAGAAACAAACACACATGATACAAATAAGATGTCTATATTTTGATGGCTCAAGTAACACGACTGTTCATGATCATTAATCGATAAAAATAGACCGAGGATAAAAGTGTACTGCATGTAATTTTAGAGGATTATAAGTTGAGTTTTTTTATGAGACCAAATTGAATGTTATATTTTTTATTAAAAAAGAAATTGTGTTATATTTTATTTATGTATAAGAAATACATTAACAAACAAGAGTCTGTGCTCTCATAAGAAATGCAATGCCTTTCGGGCGTGAGTTTTTTCTAGATTACCTTTGAAGAATGGTGAGTAATTTACCCATCAACCAATGAAAATGATCTATTTATTGGTGGGATCAAGATAGTTCATGGATACCACTTAAAAATATAAATGTTTATTAGTTAAGATAAATTACCCACCATTCTTTTATGATTACCCTAGATGTCATCTTCGGCATGCCTTATGAATTACTATTTTGTAAGATGAGAAAAGTTAGATGACTATGGCCCAAACAAGTGAAATTTAACTTAAACTCTTAATTAAAAGACAATAAATAGCTTGGATTACAACAAAATTGTTGCTAGTATTTCTTGGTTTTGCCCACAAAAAATGAACAACTTTAATTTATTCTCTACCAAATAAAAATGAGTAAATAGACATTGTAGTAATTAAAGTTGTAGGTTTATCATCCTTCAATTTTTTTTAAGTCTATCACTTTAGTCCCTCAAATTTTTAAATTAGCAATTTGGTCTCTTAATTGAAAAATAGCGATCAATCTAATCTTACCATCAAAATGATTCACGAATTTAATCAAATTATTTGTCTTAATTGGCAGGGACATTGCATAATTTATGCAGGGGTCGGGGTTCGAACCCAGACACCCCACTTCTCGACATTTAATTGTGTGAGCTCCAACCACTAGGCTACTAGACAAAAAAAAAGTCGAATTACCAACTTCACTAATATATGATATTTTTAGATTTATATATCTACATTTTAGATTTCATTCAAAATGAATTTTTTTGAGGGAATTTCATTCAAAATGATGTATATGATATTTTTTATAGACCACATACATCATTTAATAAATGAATATGAATTATTGATTTTTACTTATAATAGTGACGAGAGTGTGCATATATATTCTAATTAATTATTGTCAAAAAGAAAAATATATTCTAATTAATTGTTTCGAAAAAATATGTTAGAAGAATACAAATATAAAGTCGGGTAACCACAATATATATATTAGTCACTAGTTTAAGGTGTAAAACTACCATGCAAAACTTGCGTCACAAGCTATGATACACAATTTGATATTACGATAATAACATAACAAACTAATAATAAGTTTATCCAAATCCAATGTACAAAGGATAAGAATAAACTCCCGTAATTCTTGTAACTGTTTTATCTATATATACACACATTCTTTTCATAAATTGTAGAGGAGTGTGTTAGATATAATTTGTTTCAAACCGAGGGTAAGGGCATAATCGGAGGGAGCGAAGATGGTGGTGGACGGTGACTGTTCCAGAAGAGTTTCAAACACAATTTCTCAATGTTTCAGTAGCTTGAAATCCCATTGAAACTCTTCTCGAACAGTCACCATCCGCCTGCCGCCTTAAAGTTTAGGGCTTCTTGCAGACCAAGTCTCCATATATATAGTTTGATCGACCAAGGGGTGTGATGATTTTTTTCCCTTTCTGTGTGATGTTGGCACGTCAAAGCCTTCTGTTAATATTTTTTTTTGTTGTTGCATAATATCTACTTTAATCTAAATTATCTATAATATACTGTTTTATAATTTCTATGTCATCTAAATTTTATTTTGAAAAAATATCTTGGTAATGGATTATTTGTTATATAATTACACAAAATAGGTAATTAGTAATTTTTTTTTACAAGAAATAGGTAATCAGTTTTCAATTTTAAATGAGTATAAATGTGAAGAAGTTTTAGTTGATAAGGAATATCAAATTCTTGATTCTTATTGGATATTGGTGTAAAACTAGTTCTAGCTACTAGTTCCAGTGTTTAGGTGACAATCCATGTCCTCTTTTCTCATATTATAAGGTTGTATTGGTATTAAATATATATATATATATATATATATA
>Ga0228711_1005571_pt1 | contig 19136 bp, 10 predicted proteins | sample MedpolnodulmetaG_2_FD_177996 | JGI IMG/M metagenome (GOLD analysis project Ga0228711, IMG submission 177996) | Root nodule microbial communities from Medicago polymorpha collected in Santa Monica, California, United States - brown nodules | ecosystem: Host-associated > Plants > Roots > Nodule...
ATCTCTTCTCTTGAATCTATGTTTAATAATTTTTTTTGGGGAGGGAGTGAGGATAACAGGAAAATTTCCTGGATTGCTTGGAGCTCTGTTTGTTTATCTAAGGAGGGTGGAGGGCTGGGGGTGAGACAGTTGAGGGAGTTTAATCTTGCTTTGTTAGGTAAATGGTGTTGACGGTTGTTGGATGAGAGAGGTTGTTTTTGGTACCGAGTGTTGGTGGCGAGGTATGGTGAGGTGGCAGGGCGGTTGGAGGTTGGGGGCCGGAGTGGTTCTTTTTGGTGGAGGGAGATAGCGAAGACTAGGGATGGGGACGTGGGAGAGGAAGGGGGATGGTTTGGTGCGAGAGTGTCGAAGGTTATAGGTGATGGCAAAAACACTTTCTTTTGGTGTGATACTTGGCTAGGAGATGTCCCCTTACATAGGAGGTTTGGTCGTTTATTTGATTTAGCGACAACTCAGTTAATCACTGTGGCTGATATGTTTGAGTTAGGATGGGAGGAGGGGGCGAGGCGTGGAGGTGGAGGAGAAGGTTGTGGGCGTGGGAAGAAGAACTGTTGGTGGAGTGTAGACAATTACTTGCTGGTGTTTCTGTGCAGGCTAATACTATTGACAGGTGGCAGTGGGATCCAGACATTCATGAAGGCTACACGGTGAGGGGTGCCTATCAGATTCTCACAGAGGCGGTCGCTTCCACTTTTGATGCGACCAGAGACCTAGTGTGGCATAAGCAGGTTCCCTTGAAGGTGTCTATTGTCGCTTGGCGTGGCATTGTTTCGATTGAGGGAGACATGTGTGTATCGGGGTGCGGTCACGCGGCATTGTTTCGATTGAGGGAGACATGTGTGTATCGGGGTGCGGTCACGCGGAGACAGCGTCACACTTGTTTCTTCATTGTAATGTTTTCGGGTCGTTATGGCAGCATATCAGGTCGTGGATTGGTGTGTCTAGAGTGGATCCTCTCAATTTAATTGACCACTTCTTCCAATTTATAGACTGTACAGGTTCTTCAAAGTATCACAGATCGTTTCTCCAACTACTTTGGCTCCTTTGTGTGTGGCTGATATGGGGAGAGCGTAATAATCGGATCTTCAACAACGTAGAAACGCCTATTTTACAGCTTTTAGATAAAGTAAAATTTCATTCCTTGTGGTGGCTAAAAACTAAAAACACTACGTTTGTGTATGACACTCAGAGTTGGTGGTCGGACCCTATGCAGTGCTTGGGCCTCGACTGACCATAGTTTTGTAAATACATTGTATGACACTTTTTTGGTTGGGGTGTTCTCGTCGGTACGTCTTGTACTGATGAGATTACATCGCCTTTGTTAATATATCCCATTTTGATTTCTTCAAAAAAAAACATATAGTATTGTGTTTATATTTTAGAAAAACTGATAAATAATGTTTGTTTTTTCTTAAATATTTATTTTTTGATTAAATTACTTGTATTTTGTAAGTGATACCCTTAATTGTCTATTATTTTAGAACACCAATTTCATTTAACAATAAATAATTAATAGTATTATTAGTAAAAGAATAATTAATGTAACTTAAATTTTTGAAAATGACATAATTAAAATTTACGATTTTCTTAACCAAAATTTCAAAAGGAATCGGGGAAGTAACAATGTACCACGCTATGCGGCTAAAAGTCTAAAACACATTGAACAAACTTATATTGAAAATATAAATAACATAAAGAACTAAACTATATATAAAAACAAAATCGAGGAATTTTTTAAACATGAATCAAGGAAAGAGGAGAAAAAGCCAGTGATTCTGCAAATGAAAATATTGCTGTTGTCTTTGAGATCTGATATTGTTGTTTGGTTTAAAAAACAATTGATGAGTTCTTCGGCACTTAAGTGCCGAGGTTTTTTTTTTTTTTTTCTTTTTTCGTCGGCAGTTAACTGCCGAAGGAACTTCGGTAGTTAACTGCAGCAGGGGTATTTTTGTCTTTTACATGTGTTTTTCAGCTCTATCATATGTGTCAACAACAATTTTCCTTATTTTTTGGGTCAAGTAGCTTAGTGGCTAGACTCACACATTATGTGTCCTCGTGAGCTTAACTCAGTTGGTTGGGACAATGCATAAAATATGTAAAGTCCGGGGTTCAAACCCCGGCCACTACCAAAAAAAAGACTCACACATTATGTGTGGAAAAATGGAGAATCTGGGGTTCGAACTCCGGCCCCTCCACATATATATTCTTATATATCATTGCGACAATGGGTATTTTGTGTTCATGTGTCATTCGTTTTTATTATGTTATTGTGTAAAAATTACAAACAATAGTTTTTATAAAATTTTGATTTTATTTAAAATTATTTTGATTAAAATTATAAGTATAAATATTTTGTATTTTTTATGTTGTAACAAACTATACATTTTTTTCCCGTGAGATTAGCTAAGTTTACAAGGACAATGCATAATATATGCAAGGTTTAAGGTTCGAACTTCGGCCACTACCAAAAACACAATACATGTTTTTTTCAATGACATCAATGATATAACGAATCTAATATAAATTTTTATCTTTTTTAAAGACATTAAGAATATAACATTTTTTTGTATAAATTTGTTTATGTGTATAATTGAAAGTAAAAAAGTCAACCAAAAACTATGTAATTATTTTAGGGAAAATTACATCCACCTTCCCTAAGGTTTATTAAAATGACACTGACATCCCCTCTAGTTTTAAAACTTACACTAACCTCCCTTGAGTTTTCATCAAATAGACAAACACCTTCCTCCACTTCTAACACCGTTAATTTTTCCGCTATCTTTTTTTAGAGAGTTTTCCATTAACATTTAACGAGTACAAACTTCCATTGTTGAATTCAAATATGAGTAGATCAAACATTCAACAAAGGTATTACAAACATTTAAAAAGTTTTTTATTTGAATATCCTTTTATTCAAAATTACCAATATCTCCGCAAGATGTTATACTATAAATCAATTGGCAATTTGAATCTTGTAAGTGATATGAATGGTGTTGGTGATTCAATTGTTTCATGTCATTGAATTGAGAAGATAAAGATACACGAAAGATTTTCATTTACTGGAAGAAAAAAAAAGGTTTAAGAATTGCTTTTTCAAAAAAATAAAAAGGTTTAAGAAGATTTTGATGATTTTTTCTTAATAAAAAAATGGGATTGATTTTGAAAATCTGCCTCCATATACTCAAGAGTTTGCTGATTCACATCCTCATCTTAACAAGGTGGTTACTACAATTGAAGAATAACAAATAAAGTTTTTAGAACAACGTGTTTTAATATATTTTTTGGTACAGGTGTTTTAATTTCAATGTAACAGAAGTTGGATGGTTCTAACGGAGGGGAGGTGAATGAATTTTGAAAAAATAGATGGGGTGTTGGTTGTATTTACATTAACCTCAGGGGAGATCGGTGTAATTTACCCATTATTTTATCCTTCTTGAAGGCAGTCCTCCTCCACAAGAAGTGGAAGCAGTTGGTTTACGAGACACCATTATTTGGCTTGGACAGTTGAGACTATCATATGTGCACATTTTACTAAATTGTAGACCGGTGGTTGACATCATATGTGATAGGAATAACAGTCAAGCATAATTTGGCAATATTGTAGCTGATTGTAAGTCACTTTTACAACAATTTTCAAACGTAAAGATAGGTTTTGTTAGGAAATAAAGTTAATGTTGTCGGACATAGCTTAATAAGGGTGTCAAGATTGCATGCTTGTTATCGAATTTTTGATTTGATTTCATCTTGTATTACAAACATTATGATGAATGAAATGATGGGTTTTTTATTGTCAAAAGGAATGCTAACAACACTCTCTTTTGAACACCCTCTCTAATACTCATTCTCTTATTGGTTTAAATCATTGTGGGTGTACACTTTGAAAATTGAACTCACACAAAGTAGTGGGATATACATTGATTTCATCCAATAAAAGAGGAAGTGCTAGAGAGAGTGTTGAAAAGTGAATGTTGCCAGCATTTCTCTTTTACTAAAGAGTAATGCTAGCAACACTCTCTTTTAAACATTCTCTCTAATACTCATTCTCTTATTGGTTTAAATCATTGTGAGTCTACGATAAATTGCTAAACCTCATCCTATGACTCAGTCTACTGGACATGCCAACGACTAGCTTACAATCTAGTTCAACAAACACACGAATATTATTAAATAAACTTAAAATGTATTTTGAACGGCATTTCCTATCATCAGTAGTGTTATTTTCTTTATTAAGCAAAAATCTATCATTATTGTGCTTTTGTTTACAAAAACCTATCATTAGTGTGTAAAGTAAGGTCCTACGAAAATAATATACTCTCTTTGGTCTTAAATATAAACAACTCTTTACTTTTTTGGTTCATTCAATACATGATATATGTTTTTATCAAGAATAGGAATTGAGAAACCGTCCCAACAAAATCAAAATTTGTGTTTATCAAAACACATTTAGATTTTGGCAAATTTAACAGTTTGTCAAAAGGAAATACAAGTTTTTAAATTCGACCAAGTCAACTTCAATGTTTTTGTAAATACCTTTTCCCAACAAAATTAAGATTTGAGCTTGTCGGAATTTCAAGAAACTCAACCTACACTTTACCGGTAGAATCTGAGTTTGCCAGGAGCTTACTAAAATTTTAGATAATCAATTGTCATCCAGCCAGCTTGTGTAGGTAATTTGGTAAGTTTAGGAAACTTGTGAAAACCGAGTCGTATGAGGTACATTATTCCTAAGTTTCTCAAGGAAAAAATGACTACAGTTTTTTAGCTGAACCAAGCACTCAACATTGAGTTTGTACACTTTTTTTGTCAAGAACAAAAAAAAAATACACCCCCTTAAAAAAATATTACACATTCCTATTATATCACTAGCATGTTTGAAAGGTCTATTCATAACCTTTTCATCTCCATTATAACCTTAGTTCGTTATTGATTAAAATAAAAGTAATCTTGATATAAGTATTTTGAAGATGACTTTTAAGAAAAACATTAAACTAAATTAAGCAATTTCATACTAATCAATGTACGAACCTAACCAATTATGCCATATTACGAGTGATGGAAGCATGTGTATGTTATTATTGCATAGACATAAGGTCATGGTACTCATCACACCATATCCTTATCAAGACTTTGAAGCATCCTCATGACTCATGATTCATGAGTGCATCTTATTAATTGTTTTTACCGTAAATGTACAAGTGATTGTGGAGAAGGAAGAATTAGTAGTTTGGTATTGTAAAAAATGCAGGAATATGGAATGGTACGTAATAATCAATTGACTCCGGTTATTCTTTGATGAATTATTGATTTTCGTAACTGCTACAATCTTTTTTCAGTTGTTGCAATAACTACTACAATCTATGATTATCTGATAGCTATATTTATGCACTTATTAATTTTTATTTATCCAGCTTTCTTAACTGCTCTGTACTTAAAACCTTCTCATTAGTCCTTTGAACCAAAAAAAAACTTCTCATTAGTGATAAGCTATTACCAGAATCTATTATGCAAGCCCAAATTGACATGTATGTGTGTGTGGTTTGTTATATTGATACAATAATTACACTTGCATTTTACGTATTTGATTTCATCTCGTGGCATACAAGTATGTAATAATTTACTCAAAAAAAAAAGTATGTAATAATAAATAAGTGTTGTGTTGTCACTTTCCTAAAAAAAGAGTTAAGGTGGGACCAACATTATTCTTAATAATAATTTGTGTACTCATGATTTCTCATCTTAAGACACCCAAATAAGTAGTAACCGTTCAACATAAAAAACATAGTATCAAATATTCATCACAAATTCATATGTTTCAGCCACTTAATCTGAAAATTAAATAATTCAAACAAGTCAAATTAATTATTTTATTTTCAATATAAAAAAGCTGAGCAAGTAGAACATTTGGTGGTTCATCAAATTTGAAAGGAGGGAAAAACAAAAGTTTTTAAAATGCAATTTCAATTTCAATAACATAGTGGGAAGCAGTTGCACCCAATATGCCTAAACCCCATGAATAATACAACCGCTCTTGTTGCCATATACCATCAACCGTTTACTATTTTTGTGATCATGTTTAAAAATAAATCACACAATTTAGACATAGTCCCATTTTTATCTATTTAATGTTTCATCTTTAAAAACAAAAAAGTTCAATTTGAAGAGACAAGTTCTCTTTATGTTCCTTGAATTAAACTCATAAGCTAAACCAAAGTTTATTTAATTTCCATTACCAAAGTTGTGTTATTATTATGAAAACCTTAGAAAGATTGTAACTGACGGTATCACATTATCACACCACCATAACGCTCTCTTGGTTATTTATTTATTACAATCAGCTACTTCATGCTTCAACTCTAATAAAAAATAAAACCGTTACACAATCTTTCTATGTATCTCATATTGAAGTTTCATTTCATACTCATAACATAACATAACATAACATGATATATATTCATATTGAAACGTAACAACACATTAGAAAGTGTAACATTTTTCTTATGTGACAAACAAACTAACAATGATGTTGTCTTGTAGAGTTGTTGCTGTTTTGTTTTTTATGGTTTTTGTTGTAATGATGGTTGAGGTGGATTTAGCAGAATGTGTTAAAGGGGGTATTAGGAATTACATTAGTTGGGAAGATTTGATTGTGAATGAACAAAGGTTCGTTGTGAAGAAGAGCAATAATGTTCAAAACAATGAGGTTAGAGTAATTGTGGTTGATCAAAATGGAAAGGGAGATTCTAAAACTGTTCAAGGTGCAGTTGATTTGGTTCCTAATGGGAACAAACGAAGAGTCAAAATCTACATTTTCCCAGGAATTTACAGGTTTGTTATTACATAATCATTTTTTTTTTTTGTAGAAAACTATGAAACACCAACACAGACACGACAATGACATGTTGACACCTTTCATAATTTGAGAAAAATGAATTAACTCAGTGTGATTGTATGTGTCGGACACCGACACTGGACACACATTTGATGAAAATTGTCGGTGCTACGGAGGTAGGAACGTGATTTGTTCTTTTTTTTCTTTCTTTATAACCATTGGTTTATGTACAATTTGTGCAGAGAAAGAGTGTTTGTGCCAAAAACAAAGCCTTACATATCATTTATAGGTAGAAGAAATCTCACAGCAAGTCCTGTGATCACTTGGAATAGTAAATCATCGGACAGAGGTCCAAATGGTCAAGAATTAGGGACATATGGTTCAGCAACTGTAGCAGTTGAATCCGATTTTTTCTGTGCAACTGAGGTTACTTTTGAGGTAAGTAAAGACATAATTTTTGGCATAGTTCTAAATTGTAGTTACAGCTATGTTGTGATCCTTGTTATTGCGGACAAATGTAGCGATACAACTAGACCTTCAGTCGCTATATGGTTAATTATAAAGACCTCCAGAACATTTCTATTGCTGTCGTGTCCAAAATTGTTGTTGCAGACTATAATTTAAAATCATTTTTTGTCACAAAATTTAAGATTAATAAATAAGAAGTTGTAAGTTTAGAAGTTGACGATCTTTATACGGTGGATGCAGAATACAGTGGTTGCATCACCAGGTGGACGAGGAATGCAAGCAGTGGCACTAAGGGTAGACAGTGAAAGAGCAATGTTTTATAAAGTTAAGATTAAAGGAACACAAGACACTCTCTTGGACAACACAGGAACTCATTACTTCTACAAGTGTCTCATCCAAGGAAAAGTTGATTTCATCTTTGGCAATGCAAAATCACTCTATGAGGTAAAGTAAAATGATCATTTTCTATGTTTTTTTTCCTCACTAAAACTACAAAACTAGTTTCATCTTTGGAACATTGAATGATTCTGTTTGTATACTTATCAGAAGTGTAGGCTTCAATCAATAGCTGAGAACTATGGAGCAATTGCAGCACATCATAGGGATTCACCACTTCAAGATACAGGTTTTTCTTTTGTAGGATGCAGTATTAGAGGAACAGGAAGTGTGTACCTTGGAAGAGCTTGGGGAGACTACTCGAGAGTAATTTACTCAAATTGTCATATGGATGATATTATTACTCCAGAAGGATGGTCATCATGGAATCATCCAGAAAGAAATCAGTAAGTGCAACTTTACTCGTTGTATATGTAGCACCGACACTTCGTGATAATTTATGACACCAACCGGTGACATGACACCGACATAGTGGTTACATTCGATTATTCTTTTTTGACAAATTAATACTGGTGATGACGTGTTAGTGTCATGTGCGGTGTCCGTTGTTCTACAATTGATTTGACATAAGTATATGGTGTTTCAGGACTGCAGTGTTTGGTGAGTTTAAGTGCCATGGAATAGGAGCAAAGATAAAAAAGAGGGTGCCTTGGTCAAAACAATTCAGCTATGGAGAAGCAAAGCCTTTCTTGGACGTTAACTTCATAAATGGAAACCAATGGCTTAGACTGTAGTGTAGCAATGCACCAATCAAATGACATATATTACTACATTAATTATTTCCTTGTTTATGAACTTACACATCAACAAATGGAAAAAAAAAAAGTCTTGTGTTTATATCTTCCCACTGAAACATGGTCTTCTAAGTTATGATGTTTCTTTGTTTATGTGATAAGTGATTAGTATGGGGTCCGAGATATTGAATCTGTTAAGAATAACCACAAAATCAGAAAAATAGTAGCAAGATCAAATCAAAGTTCCAAACTACAAAATGTAAAAGTGCCGGAATTTAATAGAAGAGGGAGCAAAATGAATCACCAAGCAGGGAAGATCAAGTCGGTATAACTGAGTCTCATTGGCTCTTTGTATCACCATTATTGAGAAACAATACAATATCATCCAAGTCCTTTCAACACCCTATCTTCGCCGCTTTCTCTATGATCACTCATTCTTTCTAATTTTGTTATAATGTAGAGTGTTTACATGAATATAAAAACCTATCTACATAGAGATACCTTATGCTATATATAATATAAGTAACTGTAATACAAGCTTTGAACTAATCGTAGTAATAACAGAATGTGGTTAAATCAGTTTCGACTGCTGATATAACATAAATAACAGGAATGTTGCAGCAAACTGCTGTAACGAAAAGACTTAATGCTGGTACTACCATTTGTTGGTTGCCTAGAAAAAAACAACTTCATAGTTGTTGGACAAAAAAAGGAAATTTTTGCTCTTATAGTTTTACTAATAAGGTAATCATATTCTTGATTATTGAATTCATCCTTGTGCATAACATCTCGAGGTGAAAAAACTTCACGAATTAAATCCTCTTTCCATCTTCCATTATTTTCATCTATAAGAGCTCTAATCTTCATGTTCAAGCCAAACTGAGTTGATGGTATGATGGCCCTAGGATCAACCTTACACCTGAGCGATGGAGTATGACCAATGTTCTCTAGAGAACCATCTCCAATTTTTCAATTTATAGCCTTTCTCCAACAAAATTTGAGAAGAACGGATGTTATGCCACGCATAATTATGATTGTGCCCAATTGGTGCATCCAAAAAATACCCCTCTAGAAAATATTTCGCTTTGAAACCCTGTCAGACCCTGAGTGTCTCCTTCAGTCAACAGCTGTGAACTATGCAGCAATTGCAGCACATCATAAGGATTTGCCACTTCAAGACACATAATTTTCTTTTGTAGGATGCAGTATTAGAGGAACAGTAAGTGTGTACCTCGGAAGAGCATGGGGAGACTACTCGAGTAATTTACTCAAGTTACCGAAGAGTTTCTCTATCCAATTATTCTATTTTGACATGTTATACAAGTGGCGTAATGTTAGTGCTTCATAGCTTGTACATTTGATTTTACATTTTATCACTATTCTAGTGCTGCAGATTTATAACATAACATAAGCATTATGTGATTCAGGACTGCAGTTTTTGGTGAATATAAGTGCCATGGAAAAGGAGCAGATAGACGACAAAGGTTGCTTTGGTCAAAATCATTCAAATATGGAGAAGCAAAGCCTTTCTTGGACATTAACTTCATAAATGGAAATCAGTCAGTGTAGCAAATACACCAAAATGACATATATTACTTCATGATTCATATTCTTGTTTATATCTTATGTTTAGATCTTTCCACAGAAACATGGCCTTCTAAGTGATGCATTTTATTTGTATATGTGATAAGTGACTAGTATGGGGTCCAAGATGTTCGATCTCAATTATAGATGTAAATGCTGTGGGTTTGAAAAACTGTCAAGAATAATCACAAAACTATAAAATCAGTAGCAAGAACAACCATAATTCTAAAGCAGAAAATGCAGGAAATTAAAAGAAGAGAAGGAAAATATAGTTTGTAGATATAAACGAGATTTGATTCCTCTAAAGTGAGTAGTTAGTATCAGCGAAGTGAGAAATCAATGGTTGATGATGTAACTACTAATGATTTGTTATGCATGTGCACATACTATCCACTATTAATTCGCTTATCACGGTTAATATTCCTCAATTTACTCTCTAAAATGAATTGTTCACTTTAGAGGCGCCATGTCCATATATACGAGGTCAGTTTTGGAGACCGATACACGAAAGATAGAGCAAAATTAATCACTATTCACTACGACGAGGAAGAACTACAAAATCAAGTTGATACAGAGTTTACATGAATATGTCTCACACCTAAAAACACCCATCTAAATGGAGATACCCTATGCTATATTTATCATTTATGCAACTGAAATTGAAGCTTGAACTAATAGTAATTATAAGTTATAGCACAAATCAGTTATGACTAGTAAATGATATGTGTAACATATATAATAGTTGAATTTCCTGTAAGTGTAGCTCCATTGGTAGCTACCAGAGATAATTTGTGCAGGGGTCAGGGTTCGAACTTCGGATTCCCCACTTCTCCACACATAATGTGTATGAATCTAGCCACTAGATTACACGACAAAAAAAAAATGTTGCGGCAAACAACTACTATAACTGAAAAACTGAATGCTACAGCATAATGCGCAATACTTTATGAATATGATGTATAATATAATTTAAATTAACATACATGAAAATTCATCAATTTAGTTCATTCTTACTATAAAGATGACATGGACTGAAGGATTTCATTTAGTTTTTTTTATTTTTTTAAATAAGGATTTCATTTAGTTTAGAGACTACTTATTATATATAGTTTAGGGACTAACTAAGTAAAAAAAATAGCAACTAAATTGATGGTTTATTCTAAAGTTTTAATTTATGACGATAAATATTAGATTTTTATATTGGACCAAACCCATCTTTACAAAATTACTGAGGTAAGGGGTACAAAATTTAATCGTTAATTATCCAGGATGTTACATTTCTCCTGTCTTATAAATATTTCATTCCCAAAGCCTACACTAGATATAAAAACTAAAATGACACAAAACTATATGCTCCATATAGACGAGATTCATTGAAAAAATATGAACCAGTAAAAATTTGTTGGTTAATTTTTTGTCCGAATTTTCCAAATTTTCTATGAGATCCAAAATAACTAAATCAAACTAATAAATAATAAATTGGATTGAATTGATTTGGTTCAATAGAATGATATTGTTTTGAAATAAAGAAATTTCTTTTTAATTTGTCAAAATAAAAATATTTTAATAAATCTAAAAAGAAAAGGTAAAAACATATTTGGTTCCTCACAAAATTCTCATAGTTTAGATTCGATAAAAAAAAATACAAAATTAGTTTTTTCATATGAAAAACAAATTAGTATTTTTATTACAATAAAATAGAAACGGCGTCTATGATTCTTTGGAGTCTGTGGAAAAGTAGAAACTCTAAACTATGGGAAGGCGTTGACACTCCCTCACCTTTGATCATTCAGCGAGCGCATAATTCACTTCATGAATGGCGCTGTTTACAAAGAGCGAGACAGCCCAACCAGATTATACATCAGGATGAATATTGAGTTAAACCTCCTCTTTCCAGTTTAAAATGCAATGTATATTGCGCCCTCTTCAACAACAATACCAACATAGGGCTCGACATTTGCTTTCGAGACTCTTCAGGACGTTACGTTATGGATTATCTGAGTATTCTTTATATACTTTTTCCCCTTCTGAAGCCGAAGCTCTAAGCCTTCTTGAAGCCTTAACCTTCGGTTACAATCAAGGCATGTAGTCTATTATTTTTGAGTCTGATTGTAAGCTAGTTGTTGATGCTATTATTACCACCTCTACTTCTCTTAATGATTTTGGAGATATAATCTTAGATGCAAGACCTTATTAGCATCCCACAATAATTATTCCGTGTTTTATGTCAGGCAAATATGGTAGCTCATAACATAGCTAGAGCTTCGTAACCCTTACATTTTCTCTGATGTACCTGACCACTTGTGTTCGCTTATTATTTCTGAAATGGATAAATCTTGTCTTTGCTAAAAACAAATAGAGAGTCGACTCGGTATAAATAAATGTCAAGAGCTAATTTTGATATATTTGTCATAAAAAAAAAACTAATTTTGATATTATTTTTTTCCAAAGATTCAGTTGCGATCTTCTCAAAAAGATAAGTTTTTTTTTTTTTTTTTAACACTCTTATTTTCGTAACAAAATAAATAAATAAAAAAAACTGCCTTCACTTGAAGAAGAGGGGTTAGGGTTGTATTCAGTATTCACGCACAGCTTGAAAAAACTTTAGAAAAACGATTCGTTAGTGTCTTCGATCTCATTTTCATTCATCCCTAACAACAACAAGAAGAAACCGTTTTCATCAGAATCAAGCAAAGATGGCTCGTAACGAAGAAAAAGCTCAATCGATGCTGAATCGATTCATCACCATGAAAGCTGAAGAAAAGAAGAAACCTAAAGAACGCCGTCCTTTTCTCGCTTCTGAATGCCGTGACCTAAACGAAGCTGATAAATGGCGTCAGCAAATCATGCGTGAAATCGGTCGCAAAGTCGCCGAAATTCAAAACGAAGGTCTCGGCGAACACCGTCTTCGTGATCTCAACGATGAAATTAACAAACTCATTCGTGAAAAATCGCATTGGGAGAGGAGAATTGTTGAACTTGGAGGACCGAATTACGCGAGGCATTCGGCGAAAATGACTGATTTGGATGGGAATATTGTTGATGTACCTAACCCTAGTGGAAGGGGACCGGGGTATAGATATTTTGGTGCGGCGAAGAAATTGCCTGGGGTTCGGGAGCTTTTTGAGAAGCCGCCGGAGTTGAGGAAACGGAGGACGAGATATGATATTTATAAGAGGATTAATGCTGCTTATTATGGTTATAGGGATGATGAAGATGGGATATTGGAGCGGGTTGAGGCACCGGCTGAGGAAAGCATGAGGCGTGAGGCGGTTGAGGAGTGGGAGAGGTTGGATAGGATAAGGAAGGAAGCTAGGAAGGCTGTGAGGAGTGGGGAGGTTGTTGAGGTTACTGCAGCTACGAGGGAGATTCTTCATGAGGAAGAAGAGGATGTGGTGGAGGAGGAGAGGATGAAGGAGAGGGAGATGAGGGAGAGGTTGGATGAGAAAGAGAGGGAATTTGTTGTGCATGTGCCGTTGCCAGATGAGAAGGAGATTGAGAAGATGGTGTTGCAGAAGAAGAAGGCGGATTTGTTGAATCGGTATGTGAGTGATGTGCTTATGGAGGAGCAGACTGAAGCTAAGGATTTGCTTAACATTCATCGCTAGATATAGGTTGGTGGTGTTTATGTTTGGCTTCGAATTGGTACTTTTTGGTTACATTACATGTTGCAGTTGATTTAGATTAGATTCAAGGAATCCGTTGGTACTATGTTTGAAGTTTTTTGTAAGATCTTAGTATTGTTGTAAATTGCATTGAATGGTGTCTTCAGACATAGTTCAATCAACAAATTTTATCCAGCAAAGATTGTGAGGCTTTAGCTCTGAGTCTTAGGAATCATTTGCGTTACGATGGGATTCCGTGCTTATAACTTTTGTGTTTGATTTCTTTTACAGTTAAATTGGATTCTGTTTTTAGCTGTAGTAATACAAGTTTGGTGTTTGTTTGTTCTGCACCATGAAAGTTAGAACTTACAATAAACGGATGAGTAGCGTTTACTGTGATAATCTTTTGGTTTGTTTGAATTTTGGTTAATTTCTGGGAAAATAATGAATTAGATGAATGAGAATGGAAATAAGTATGCTAATTCACCGTAGAGTAAACTATTTTGTTCTGGGTGATATGTTATCATTGAGGAAATCATAATTCATCCTGTTGTCATTTTTGAGTTTCTATCATCCAACACATTTTTGAGTTTATATCATCCAACACAAGGATATTATAATGGTTATCGTTTTATTGGTTCATCAGTATAACTTGCTTTCCTGTTATCTCTTGAGCTATATTTTCTATGGATTGGTTTATTCTTAAATTTTTTTACTACAATGAAAAGCGTCGATGGTGCAGTATCTGAGTAGCCTTTATGGTTTGGCTTGTATCGAATTGAAAGCACAATAAATTGAATGAAGTTACATCTTTTTTTTCTTCAACTTCTCCGATCAAACATGTTTCCTTCTCTGCATTTTGTTTCAATTCTTACTGAATTTGCACTTTGGTTTTTCGTTTAACATTCAGTGTTTTCCCAGCAAAGTATTAGAACACCTTGTTTATTTTTATTTTTGGTGATCCTAGATCTATAGTGTGATTTGGTTAAAGACATATTCAAATGGTTACCGTATAGCTTTCAATTGAATTTTCTGATCAGTTCATGCTGATAGAAAAATCATTATTAAATAATAGAATGCCATATTGTGTTTGTATATGGGTTTATCAACTTTTTCATTGTCAACATTGAGAGCTTTGTCCTGGATTTTGGTACAATCTTTCAGAACATGCATTGATGATATTAAAATGTTGGTAAGAACTCTGCTGATTTGTGTGGCTGTAAGCTAGTCAGGAACGAGTTTCTACGTAGGTTCGATTGGCTGGTGAAGGGACGTAAAGTCGAGGTACGTAACACGGTTCATAAGAACCCACTCAAGGGCAGAGTTGTAACTTCACATGTACACATACAAAAAAAAAAAACATAAAAATATAATACAAGAACAAAACAACTTAAAAATCAATCAGCATTAAAAACAGTAGCTTACAAAATTACAAAATTAAAAACTACATAATAATTATAATACAATATTATAATTACTTGTTCTCTGTTGTAGCCATTACAGAAGGTATGTGAAAAACAGAGTCAAGAGAGGAAAAAATTGAAAACAGAGTCAAGAGAGGAAATAATTGAAAACAGAGTTATGGGTTATGGAGAAGAAAATGAAAACGGGTTTAGGTGAGGGAAGAGAGTGAACGACGGTGAGATCTTTGCCGGAAAAGGGAACACGGCCGTCGTTCTTGGTTAAGGTTGTTTCGAAACGCGGCGGAGGGAGAAAGGCAACGACGGCGGCCGTTTTGAAGCTGAGAACGGAAGAATGAAGAAAGGGATCACAACGGTCGTTGTTGGTTAGGGTTTTTTCGTGAAGGGGAGAAGAGAAAGAATGAGGATCTGGGTTATAAGTATATATAGGCCGACCCGGTTCACAAAGCCCAAATCTCAATTTTGCCAGCCCAGCTCGTTTTTCATTACGTTCCTGTGTACAGAAACTCGATCCTGACTGCAAAACGCACAAAATCGAACCAGAACAAGAACGGAGCACGTCGGCGAGGCTGTGGCACGTAGGATCGGACGATCCTACGACCCGGCACTCGTTTTTTATTACCTTGGCTATAAGAATTGTTTGCAATGGGAGTGAAGTTTGCTTCCATTATTCCCCATCAATGGATTGAATTCTTAAATTTAAGGGATTCCATTAAATATATATTTTTAGACACTACAAAATACTATTCTATCAAGTCTGGTCCTTACAAAAAATTCCATTCATGTCTAGTCTCTTATTTGATGAGTTTAGCTACTAAAAATGGATGATAGATTAAATATAAATGAAAGAGGAGTGCTACGGACACTCTCTTTCTAACCGATGTGGGTCTCACCACTTTATGTGGGATCCATTTCCAAAGCGTGAGACTCATGAATTTCACCCAATAAAAGAGTGAATGTTAGAGAGAGTGTTAGAAAGAGAATGTTCCTAGCATTTCTCAAATGAAAATTCTTATAGGACTAAGCTTGATAGAAATATATTTATTGGGATTAAACCATATCTAACCCTTAAAGATTCTTGTCATAGCTTGGTTGTGATCAAGACACTTCTATTCTGTCACTGGCGAAGAGTTCAGATGTTCCAGGAAAACGATCTCTAATCATATTGCTGGAACCCTTATTTAAAGCCTCCAAAGGTTTGTTAATATGAGTTTAGCCCAGTCGTGAGTGGCTATTATTCTTATGGTATTACCTCTGTTTGGAAGTTGTACTTTTTTAGTATTTAGCTATTCGTGGTGGTTACTTAGGAATTTCATAATATATCCAGCTATGCTTGGCTTAGGTTAAGATTACTGTATAATTAGTTACTCCAATGTTGATTTATTACTGCAACTACTTGGTGGTAATTGTATCAAGCTTGTATTAGTTAAATAGCTAGTATATTTATATAAGAGGAGTGTGTTTCTGGTATAATTTTTAATAGAATTACGGTGTTGGATCACCATGTGCCCCATTTCACGAATTTGAACTTTTGTATACTGAAATGAAATGTATAACATCTGAGTGTGCTCAACTATTCTGCATAATCTTGTGGAAATTGTGGAGAGCTAGGAATTGTGTTGTCTTCAATCACCTATTAGCTAACCCCATTGGGAGCTTATGACAGTTGAAGCTGTGTTTTCTGAAAGCATTAAGAGTGAGATAGTGATTCCCAATGGGTCTTGATCTGTTTTGCTGCCGTGCCTTTTCCTTTTGTGCCTCAGTGTTCATCTTCAGGTTCTTGGTGCATTTTGTGAGGCTTCGGTGTTGGGGTTTTATTCAGTTTTTTTGTGACTGCTTTTCATTATATATGTTTCTTGTGTCTAATTTATAGTGTGCAAGTTTTGGGGTGGTATATTTAGCTGTCAATTTGACAACATTAGCTCCAAGTGCGTAGATAAAGTCTTTATGTGCTTGCTTGAGTTTTAGTTTGAGTTGCTGCTATATTAACCTGGATTTTGGCTTGGCTACGGTGTCCTATTAGTCTTCTGCTGTTGTATATTTTGGTGGCCTGTTGTAGCTTTGTGGTCTGTTTTTTTCCCTGCGATTGCAGTGGTGTTTGAATCCATTTTGAATGCATGGTTACTTGACAGCAGGGAATTTTGATCAGTAGAGTCAGTGCAAGTGCTGTAATTAGTGAGTCATCTGACCGAAGTTTGTTACCAAGTGTGTAGTGTTAGAAGTTGTCAATCTTTGGGTGGTGGTGGCAAAACATGGTTATTGCATTGCCTGGTCGAAAGGGCATGCAAGCAGCGGTGCTGAGGGTAGCAGCAATAAGGCCATATTCTGAAAATTAAGCTAAGAGACTGTTTGGGTCTTTGGGAGGAGAGGATTTTGAAGGGGATGAAAGAACTTGTTCTTTTATTTTCTACAATAAACGAGCTATAAAATGTTTTCAAAATAAATGAAATGTGATTGAATTGTTATTGGGTTTGATTTTTTTTTATTTTTTTTAAAGGGGGTTGAATATGTTTTAAGTCACTACATAATTTTAGTAGTTTTTTTAAGTTCATAACAAGACGGCTACTATCTCTCAAAAAAAAATAAAAAAAGACGGCTATTACTAAATTTAGTCCTCGTCAAATAATTGCTTATGGTGCAAAATGAAAACTAACTTAGCATGTCAACCAAGTTGTTTGGGCTCCAGTGGCAAGGAGCTTCTTCCAAGGACGTATCCGGGGAATACCGGGTTCGATTCCCAGGAGGAACAACGTTTGGCTAGTGCACATGCCTCTACGCACGAGCCGAATTAGTCGCCCACCATTGGTGGGTCGGAAACTAGTGCGAAAGCCAAAAGAAAACTAACTTAGCATGTCACAATCCACGTTGATATTTTAAATGATGTGGCATCGGTGTGGTATGCTACATCACATTATTCCTCATTTAAAATTATAAATTGGTTATTGAATTTAAAAATCAGATAAACAATAAAAAAAATCTTGGCCTATGACCTGAAAAATCAATCATCTTATTCTATTGAAATCATGTCATAATCATCGATCAACATTGTGAAGGCTTCAACTTTATGAGAGGACAGTGGTGGCTTCAATTTCAAAACAACAAGTCTTGTAATTTCTTTTGTCAATAACATCACAGGTTTCCGACAACGAACACACCTTAAGGTTTGTTCTAATCACCAACGAAGACGAAACAATATGATCAACATTAACATTCAATCCTCGAAACTCTTTATCTTCTGTTCCATTTTATAATTAGGAATAAGATTGAAACAAGATAATGAATTTGGAGACAAGAGAGGTTTTGTCATAATAATTGTAGACTTTGAAATTTCTAACGTCTTTGTTTTCCTCTGAAGTTTTCTTCTTGTTGTGGATTTGCATGCACCAGAAATTCGTTGTCTTGGACTCTCCCTTGACCTTCATCCTCCCACTCCGTAAACAATGCTCCCTTGCTACTTAATTTTCAGAGCACATATGATCACAACATTTGTGAACTGAATGGAGAGCAAAGAGATTTTTTTGATATATACCCATTTTTTTGATAGAAATAATCGTACTACTTTATTATCTTGGAAAAAATTTGTGACTTGCCATAGTCTGATGACCATCGATACACAATAATCTAAAAAAGGGTCTCGTTAACATTTTCCTTGAAAGAAATAATAATTCATATGCTAATTATAAAAATGTATGTACGTATATTTTTTATGCTACAAATCCCGAACACATTTTTTTTGCATAACAATTTGTCCAACTTAATGATTCTTATTTGAGTATGTGCAGAGAGATTTGTAGCATAAATATATAGACATGTTTTTATAATTAACAAATGGATTATTATTTCTTGAAACTAGACTCTAACCAGTGCGATGCACGGATTTTGTAGAGTTTCATATATAAATATCATATTGATTATGAATTCAATACTATGCTATAAAATAATTGCAAAAAACAAAAAAAAATGCAAAAATTGGGCCAATTTAAGCTATTAAATTTATTTTCTTGCCAAATAATATTACCAAGTTGTGTTCCGAAGGTCTTCTTTCTCAACCTTTATCTTCGATTACATTCATATTAAAAGAACAACTAAAATAAACAAA
>Ga0228711_1005573_pt1 | contig 19131 bp, 10 predicted proteins | sample MedpolnodulmetaG_2_FD_177996 | JGI IMG/M metagenome (GOLD analysis project Ga0228711, IMG submission 177996) | Root nodule microbial communities from Medicago polymorpha collected in Santa Monica, California, United States - brown nodules | ecosystem: Host-associated > Plants > Roots > Nodule...
CTTATGAAATGATATTTTCTAAAATACAAATAGCTCTTTATTTCATAAAAATGATGATTAATTTATAGATTTTTTAAAGTAAGAGTACCGGTACACCATAATTTGCGGGTGTACCGTAGAAGTTCCCTTTATTTAATTGTCACCGAAAAAATGTAGCAAAACGCCATATTTGTAGCAGTGCATAGACTAGTTTATTCGCGTTATAAAAAATTAGATATACAATTATCTCAAAGAATAAATTAAATTGAAATATTAGCACAAATAAAATAAAGCGTAAGTAAACTTATCGAATTTAATTGAGACATGCAAAAACAATGTGCTTAAAGTATTTGGTCACCATAAATCAGTTAGTTACTCTATACATTTGATCTCAAAGCTAATACTCCCTCCATCCCATTTTTGGAGAGAGAAAAATGAGTTTAAGTGTCCTTAAAAAACAATTGGTGAATTCTTCTTTATCATGAATGCAAAATAGAATATATTGAATTAGGAGTGGTGAAAGTAGTATTAATTAATAATCTAATTGAAAAAAAGTAATTAATATTGTATTGAAAAGTGAAATTGGTCAATTTTTCTAAGACAATACTTTTTTGCAAATGGGTCATTTATTATGGGACGGAGAGTTCACAAATACAACAATATTTTATTACTAGTACCGTACATGAATGAATTAATAAGGGAACAATATAATATCTTTCTTTATTCACATGAACCGTATTTGTATCTGGTATTCATACCCTCACATATTAACCCCCCACATGTTGCCTATTAACCCCCCACATGTTGCCTATTTTAAATGAAAATTTCTCTTCTCCCAACAAAAAATGATCACTCTCATACAAACCGACCAAAATACCCCCTGCATAAAATATACACCACCAGTAAGCTGAAATATAACCTATATGAGTTATCTCACGCTGGGTTATAACCTGCGTGAGTTAACTCACGCTGACTTAAAGTCATGTGTTGAGCGTGACTTAAGTCACGCTGGATTATAATCTGCGTGAGTTAACTCACGCTGATTTAAGTCATGTGCCGAACGTGACTTAAGTCACGCTGGGTTATACACCTGCATGAATTAACTCACACGGGGTATTTTGTTGGGAGAAGAGCAATTTTCATTTTAAATTCACAACAACAAGACCCAATTCACTTCTAAATTGAACGAGAATACAAACTATCTAAGCCTTTCCCAACTGACAGATACGATACGTTCACATAAATTATAGAGAACTATGACCAATTCAAACTTAAAATAAAACATGTCTAACTCAAAGACATGAAAGTAACGTTAAATTACGAATAGGAAAACTGGTAAGTGTAATATGATTTCGTCAAAAGAGAAGCCTGATTAGTTTAATGTAATAATTTAAGTAGTAGTTAACTTTATAATAAATAATAAAATTAGAAGAAAATTATAAGAATAAAGTGACAACAAACACCACCAGGCCTGTTTAGTTTTCATTGTAAGAGCATAATATCATACATAATATGAGAATTATAATTTGTTGTAGTTTTCTCCTTCTCATCATAACCACATTCCTATGTTATGAAACCATAGCCCAGCCAGAATTCTATACATCATGTGTTAATGATAATGGCAACTACACAAAAAACAGCACATATCAACAAAACCTCAACACACTTTTATCAACTCTAACTTCCAACACAGAAATCACATACGGTTTCTACAATTTCTCATACGGCGAAGACAACAACAAAGTATACGCCATAGGATTATGCAGAGGAGATGTTAATCCAAATGATTGCCGCAGTTGTCTTAACAATTCAAGAGATCTAACACAAAATTGTCCAAACCAAAAAGAAGCAATTGGTTGGATTGAGGAATGCATGTTGCGTTACTCCAATCGGTCCATATTTGGTTTAATGGAATCAAAACCTGAATTACCTATGTGGAATCCATATAATGGAACAGAGGTCGGTAAATATAATAAAGTAGTTTTAGGAAATTTGTTGTATGATTTGAAAACTGAAGCTGCATCTGGTGATTCTATGAAAAAGTATGCTGTGGGAAAGGTAACAGGAAATATAACAGGTTCAAATTTTAAGGATATATATAGTCTAATGCAGTGTACACCTGATGTGAGTTCTTTGGAATGTAATGAATGTTTGGAGCAGGCTATAGATAGTCTTCCATCTGAATTTGAAAGTACGATTGGTGCTAGAGTTATGAAACCGAGTTGTAATATTAGATATGAAAGTTATCCGTTCTATCGTGTGCACCCGCCGCCGCCACCACCACCACCACCACCACCACACACTCCAGCATCCACCAATAACAGTCCATCTCAAGGTATTCATGTACTAACTAATTCAATTTTCATCATCATCGTCATTATTATCTTCTCTGAAAGCACAATGATTGATCATAGAGTTCGGCTGCTTTACTTTTAGATTATGCAACAAACTTTGGTTGCAGAATACAAATCTTCATTGAAAAATTACAGTCTAGTTTACAAGTTTACTGCTTAACAATAATACCGGGGGCTCCAGCTCCCACTTCGCTTATTATTCTTCCGGCTTCACTTGCTACGCTCAAGCAATTAGTGAATATATGACTCATTCAACAGAGAAATTAGTTTGTAAAACTACTGTTGAGAGATAGACTTAAAATGAATCTGCGCGTCACTTCAAAGATTTCAAAGTATTTTGAAGAAGATTTATTATACTTTCGATTTGCATCTCATAATCATAAATATGTGGGGTAAATCAAACTTCAAGTTTATTATATTACATATGCTTTAGAATTCATTTGTGCAACAATCATTATCTTTTTCATCTTCTTCTACTTTGTTTTCATGATGTCATCCTACAACAGAAGTTTAAATAATAAACACTTTGTGAAAAATTTATTCAAAATTCTCTCTAACAAGGAAAATACTTATATGGTATGGTCACAACCATTTAAACTCACATAAAAAGCAATAGAATTTAATTATATTAAAAATACACATACTCTATTATTTAATTATTTTTTCTTTCTACTTTTTTATCCGAATTTTCTGATTTGTGTAGGTAAGGATCACACATCAAGAACTGCCATCATCATAGCAGTCCCAATTGTTACCGTTGTTTTGGTTCTCTGTTTCATCTGCATATATTTACGACTACGAGTGAAGAAACCAAATGAAAGTACTAAAAGTAAGTCTAAGGCCTCCAAACATGAGTTTATTATCACTTTGTTATGAACATGATGTCTGTTTCACCTATATATGCAACATAACTGTTTTTTCTTATTTACAAACTATGGCCATATCTCAGTTCCTTCAGAAGATGATGACGAAGCTACAACCTTTGAGTCATTACAATTTAACTTTGACACTATAAGAGTTGCTACAAATGATTTCTGTGATTCTAATAAACTTGGGCAAGGTGGATTTGGAGCTGTTTATCAGGTGAGATAATATATAGTGTATTTATATATAAAAAATTTTAAAAATAAAAATAACGATGAAATTTTAGATATGTAAATATGAAATTTCGTCTCTAATTTTATAATTAAATTTAGTGGTGAGAGAATTGGAGACTAATTTTACTCTTCTGTTAAAAATTTGGTTTATAATTTTTTTTTAAATATTCTATTACTTACTTCATCAAAATATCACAAAACTTGGCTAACATTCTTTCACTAACTCAATCAAATAGTGTCTTTTCAGGGTAGACTCTCTAATGGACAAGTGATTGCGGTGAAAAGGTTATCCATAAATTCTGGACAAGGAGATCTAGAATTTAAGAACGAAGTACGTTTGGTGGCCAAACTTCAACATCGAAATTTAGTTAGGTTACTTGGTTTTACAGCTGAAGGGAGAGAAAGACTACTAGTCTATGAATTTGTTCCTAATAAAAGTCTTGACTACTTCATATTTGGTATAATAAGAATATCATTATAATTAGATTGTTGCTCTATTACTTAAAGTATGTTTTCAAGATAGTTAAAATGCGCGCAACTTTGCTGTACATGTAGATCCAACAAAGAAAGCACAATTAGATTGGGAAAAGCGCTACAAAATCATTCAAGGTATTACTCGAGGCGTTCTTTATCTTCATGAAGATTCTCGACTACGCATTATACACCGTGATCTTAAAGCAAGCAACATTCTCTTAGATGGAGACATGAATGCTAAGATAGCAGATTTTGGCATGGCAAGACTAATTCTTGTGGATCAAACACAAGCAAATACAAGTAGAATTGTTGGAACCTAGTAAGTAATAAATTTTGTTTGACCTTAATTAATGAGTATTGTAAGAGCTTAATTTAAATTTTAAATAATGTAAACAAATTATTTTTACTGTTTTCAGTTATCCACTACCTAAGTGAAAATTGTACGTATTGCCATCATAATACTCATATTTTTTTCACTAACTATATTTGTTTGTATTTGGCATGTAGTGGATACATGGCACCTGAGTATGTAATGCATGGAGAATTTTCGGTGAAATCAGATGTCTTTGGTTTTGGTGTACTAGTTCTTGAGATTATAAGTGGCCAAAAGAATAGTAGCACACGTCATGGGGAAAATTCAGAGGATCTATTGAGCTTCGTGCGTATTTCTTTTCACATTATTGTTTCTTAGTTGTCATTAAAAGTAGAGAAAATTGCACTCACCTCCTCAGACTACCTTAATTTTTCGAGCAAATTACACTCACATCTCTTAAGGTATACATGTTTGAACGAGATACACCTTAAGTTCTTAATGGGTTGTGTTATTTTGACCCAGAAACTCGGCATCAGTATTCAACAATAGTTCAAATGATCGACACAATTCAATGATATGGTTAATTATATTAAGTAGAAGGATAATGAATACAACAAAATGTCACAACACATTAACTATCTACCGACATAATTATACATGATTGTGTTTAAATATCCATGATTAATGAGGTTTAATGAATGGTTAATAACTTGTGACATCTTGTTATATTCATTAACTATCACTAAACGTAATTAACCACATTTGAACTGTGTTACCCATCTGAATTGTTGTAAAAAATTTCATGTCAAATCTTGTGTATCAAAATATCATTTTTCATTATTAATATACTAGAGTAGAGGTGTGTGTAAAAGTTAGGAATTAGAAGATTACATTCCTCTTACACATTCATGTAGAAGTAAAAATGGTGTGACCTTTTTTATTCGTACTATGATAGACTAAATATAATACCTAAATAATTATCTAAAATAGAGTAAATATATACATGCAGGCATGGAGAAGTTGGAGGGAAGAAACAGCTACAAATATTATAGATCCATTATTATACAACAGTTCAAGAAATGAAATCATGAGATGCATTCATATTGGCTTACTATGTGTCCAAGACAATGTAGCTAGACGACCAACCATGGCTACCATTGCACTCATGCTAAGTAGCAGCTATTCTCTCACTCTCCCAATACCTGCAGAACCTGCATTTTTTATGAACAGCAGGGTTAGAAGCTTTCCAGAAATGCGGTTGTGGGAAGAGAACTCAAGTGAATCCACAATTAAATCAGTAAATGAGGCTTCATTTACTGAGCCATATCCTCGTTAGATTCTAGCGATGAGTTTATATTAATTAGTACCATCAATGTTTAAATAGAATACATATCCTATTTTTTATATAAATAGACTACAATTTCTTGTGTTCAATGATTGAGCATCAACGACATGTAACAATAAATCACAATATCACATTCACATTAGACATATATATCAATGTTGTGTATCAATTGTTAAGTACCTCTTTTATAAAACTAAGCATAACATCAAAAATATATGAGAAATCATATGAGCACACATACAAAAAATTAGTTATGGAAGAATACATATCAGAAGTGACAGGTTTGGCTTCAGCACATTGCCTATTCTGCAAACAGTGCTTTATTTTGTTTTATCCCTCCTTTCCTAGGACAAAGGGTTTGATAATACAAGATTCGATTGAGAGATAAATAAAGACTGACTAAGGATTTTTCTAGCCAATGATCAAATTTTGGTATTTTTCGATCAATTCAACCTTCTCTGAAATTCATTGAACACTTTATCTCAAGTCTCAACCACTTGATAAAGATTACCATGTAGTTAATTCAATACTTTTTTGAGATGCATCAGTGAGGCAAGAAAAATCCTAACTTTTGCAAAATAAAGCCAATACTTTTTCTTGCCTCACTTATGGATTCCTCTTAAGGACAAGATAAAGATTCGATGTATCATGTAATTAACGGAATTTTCTACGGTTAACTTATGGATGATGTTCATACCTTTCTTTCCATTCTCATCTAGATCATACAGTTCACCACAAATGTCAATCCAGGTTGGACCACAGATCCTTTGGTCTTCAGAAAACAGCCCTAGGTCCATGAAACATTCCGCTTCCTTGATTGAGGACTCATCTTCCATATATCTAAAGCTATTCCGGAGGCGACTAAGTAAGTCTTTATGAGACTTCAAAATGGACTCACTTTTCAATCACTCCACAATTTGTCATACCACAAAAGGCTGCTTACTGAGAGATCCACCAATGATTTCAAGGGCCAATGATGAGCAGGCACAGAACAACTTCCTATAACATCACTTAATATTGTTTGTTTTTAACAAACATGATTAGGCTCAAATTTCTCAACACATCTAAAACATTTTCTTTTTCTGATTTTTAGTGCATTTCAACCTCGGCAAGCCTTTTGTATCTCCCACTATGCTCTTGCACACTTCCATAGACCGTAGTAGATTTATTCAAATCATAACCTTCTGCATACCTTTTAAACTTCTAAATTAAAGCTGCCAGAATCTGTCTCTTTCAAACTTTTGATCTGTGCATCATGCAACTCCTGCGGCAACTGTTTCTCCTCCTTCTCTTGGTTTTCCTGAAATTTCTTGGCCTCTCTGGCCCAACCTTCATGAGTGTGAATTTTCATCAAACAGTCACATCAAATACTAACAGCTCCGTGGAGGGGCTCTGAAACCGTTTGATAAAACTTGTTCGGATTACGAATGTAGAGAATGAATTTTCATTGAAGAACCTTAATATCAATCCTACTTGCATGTGGTACTGCACCAAGTGTAGGAAAAATGAATACGAATTCCCTGGATTTTCAGGTGCAAATTGTCAGACAATGAATGAACTGTACCATCTTTCATTTTCACCAAGTATTCTTCAGGATTGAATGCATCTGATGTTCGATTCTTCTACAAATATGCATGGAGTGTTCTCTTTTAGAACGATGTTTATCATGTCTCCACCTTGACACTTCATAAGAACAACTTTGTTTCAAATTAACTACATAACACTGAATGTGTGCACCGAATCTGTCAAATTAGTTAGTAGTTCCAAAATATTTGGTCCCTCCGATACTGTTTCTTAAGGTATTTCTTTATCAAAACCCTATAACTCCACTCATGTTGTTGTGTCTTGTATTCCATAAACGCCTCCGAACTCAAGTGAAAGTCACCTTTACCTAAAACCTCAAACACAAACGGATCCGTCAACAACCGCGGACAATCATCCACATCCATTTTATTCAAAACAAACTCCAAATTCCTTCCAAACCTTCTATCCAAGTAAGCATCCGCAACACAACCATAAGTAACCAAATCAGGAACCACCTTCTCACTTCTCATATGTTCAATACTAAGATGAAGATCCCAAAACAACGCCATCCTCGAAAACACCAAAGCGCGAATATTAAACGTCGTAACATCAGGACGAAACCCTAATTCAACCATTCTAACAAACTCTCTCTGCAAACTCTTCATTTTAAAATTAGCAGCATAAGAAAGCAACAAAAGATTCCACAAAAGATTCCCTACATTTCTCCTACCTAAACCAACATCTCTAACAAACTGTCCCAACTCATAGAATTTTCTCTTCTTTATATAACCATAAGCCATAGCCCTAATCACATTTTCATCAATCAAAAACCTAGATCTCTTAAACCTTCCATAAGCATTTTCCATTTCATTCAAACTACCAAAAACACTATAACACAGAAGAATTTCATTACCTGTTTTGGAATCTATTTGAAACCCCTTTGAAACCATTTCATTGATTGTTTCTTCCATCAATTTCACCTTTCCTGCAGCTCCAAAACAAGAGATTGCTAATGAGTAAAATTGAGGCAAAAGGGTCAATTTTTTTGAGCTTAGTGAATGAAGAATGTTGATGATTTCGTTGAATTTGCGTTGTTTTGTGTAAGATTTGAAGAGTTTTGAAATGAAATGAAGAGATGGGTTAAAGGAACTGTTTAGGAGTTGTTCCCATGTCGTTTGTGATTGATGAAAGAGGGAATTTTCGGTGTAGTGTAACATCAATGAAGGTAAAGAAGAATGTTTGTGTTTATCATTGTGATAATGTAATGAATTGGGTTGGTAAAAAAATGATTTATTTGAAGTGGGGTTTTGAAAAGATTCAATTTTGTTGATGGGGTTATGATGATGATGATGATGATGATGATGATGGGCTTGTTGTTTTGGTTGAAATGATGAAGAAGAAGAAGATGGAGGGTGTTTGAAAGGAAGAATATTATGAGAAGTGACAGAAATTGTTTCCATTGAGAATGAATGATGATTGGAGAAGGAATGATTAGATAATGTTTGTGTTTTAGTCGAGTAGTACAGTGGCTGCAGCTCACACATCTCAAATGTGGATTAGGGGCATCTAATGTTCGAACTTTTGTCTATGTGTATATTATACACTGACCCTACTAATTAAGTTAAGTTCACAGACATATAATGTTGTTTCTCGAGACAAAATATCACAATTCAGACATAAAACTCTATCGGATTAATCACTTGAAAAAAGAGAATCATGATCAAAGACTATTAGTATCAAGTGATATCTCCAATTCAACAACATAAATAAAAAGGTAAAAGGAAATAATTTGATTAATAGATTTGTTCGTCTTATTTTGACATTTGCGATATTTTGATTTACATTTTATATAAGTAAAATTATTGTTAATTTTTTTTTTCTAATTAGTTAGAGTCAATATATTAGTTGGCAGTGGTAGATCTTGACTTAAATTGTTGGGGGTGTCAAACTTCTATGGAATATATATTAAGTGGTTTCAAGAAGTAGTAATAATTAATAACTGGTCTAGTGATATGAATTGTTTGAAAGTAACAAGAGAATGTCGGTTCAAATCTCATCAAAAATGTTTTTTTTAATACTGTTTGTAAAAGTAAAAGATAAGTATGTAAAAAAAGAAGCCATGGAGGTGGTGAACCCGCGTCCTTTAGCATATTTTGGCACCCCTTATCCAATGCAAGAACCAGAATTTAATTGATAAAATACATCTAATATAGTATATAAGCAAATCCTAGAGGATGTCGTGCCCCCCACCGATCTCTGAAGAGATCCGCAATATATAGGGAGGGGATGACATTTTATGGCATGAGTTCATGCCCTTCAGAATGATTAATAATGTTGTAAAAGTTGAACACTATGTATTGAGTTGAGTACCCTTGTACTCTCTATCAACAATGTGTTGCCTATCTGTTACGAATCATGAAATTTCAAGGATAAAGGTCATAATGATCAGCAAGAAAGAGAACATAAGAGTGTTCACGTGGAAGATACCTATAGAGACTTATAGTAGAATGGACATGTATTGATAAAAGATAAATAGAGAGTATAATTGTGAGAGTTATTTATAGGGATGAGTTAGTCTAACTAACTCCTAATAACCACCTAACCTATCAACTAACCATAGTTTACATATTAGTAACTAACTATGATTTTTTCACCGTACTTTACTATCTTAAAAAAAATTCAAAAAAAATACAATCTAAAAAAAGAAAAAAAAGTTTAAAGAGAAAATTTGCATGCCCCCACATATTATGATCGTCTAAGTTTTTTTTTTCTTTTCATACTAATATACTAATCATATTCAAGACAAATTCGCATGCACACGCCAAAGCTAAGGATTTATGGTTAAATTAATTAGCACATATTCAAGGAGTAATCTAATTGTATATGTTTCTTCAACAAGCTAAAGGGCTTTGTTTTTGTTTGGGACATTGATATCCGGTGACATTTAGCATGGACCTATTGAAGAATTGGTCCATGATGGACCAATTTTTTAACGTTTAGATTAGTATACCCCATCAAATCTTATCATAATCTATCCACACCAAATCAAAGCCATCAACTCTATCCGCTTCCATCCATGCTTTCTCTCATTTTCTCTTTGTTTCACCACCGATCCAATGTCTCTGCTTCCTTAATAAATTTTGTGAATATTAATTTTATGGGAAATGTTAATTTGTGCCCTTAGAACACAAGATAAAGATCTTAAAATAAAATTAAATAATAAATATTACATTGAAAAGATAAGTTTTTAAGATCTTAAGTTTTAAAATGCACAATTTTTAAGGTTAAGTTTCTACGTTTAAGAGTATAAGTTAACAAGACCTCAATTTTATTATATTAATGGTAGAAGATTTATTTCATCACTTTTTTTATTTGTTTCCTTTCTCTCTAGACAACGTTGTTCTTCTTCTTCCCCGTCTCATTTTTTTTTTCCTTCTTCTCTACCTTTGCAACCACCATGGCTGGCCCACTACCAGCGACATTCAGCCTTCTTCTGGCAACCTATAGTAAAAATAAACTACATATTCAGCATCCTCTAAATCTCATCTATCTTTCTATCAAAGAAGAATTTTAAAAAGAATTTTAAGAAGTAATAAACATGGATGTATGCCGAGTGACTAATATGATAGATTTGCATACTTGAGAACAATAAAAGAAGCTTTGGTAGATAAATTATGGTGTTGGGAAGAGAGACAAAGTTGACACATGGGTTGGATATAATGTAGATGGACCATGATAAGCTTTAGTGGAATGCTCTAATCTATCATTGAAAAAAAACGGGTCCATTATGGATCAATTTTTTAGGGGTCCAATTTATACGGAACCTTGATATCCACCTATATGTTTCATTTGACACTACAAATTTTTCATGTTAATACAATGTTCCAAAATTCTTGCCAGTTTAATATTTTTTTAGTTTTTACAAAAAAATTACTTCAACTACAACAGATTTTGGCTGTATAGCTAATAAATATAATTGTAGTTAATTTTCTGCTTTGTTCTTGATGTTTGAAACCAGTTTGTAGCATTAACATTTTTCTTGTCATCATACCATAATAAAAATAATAAAAAATGAATAGGACTCGATAATAACTAGAGCTCAATGATTCAAAAGAAATGTAAGGAATTATGATTACTGGTAAAAGACAGAACTGTATATGCAGGCAGCAATGTGAAAGACAACATAAAAACAAATATGGCTACATTATTATTTTATATCAAATTGGAAGCTTGCTTAGGGTGGAAGAAACTGATTGCAGCTTAGCCAAGATAAAGGTTTTCAACCATTAATGCCAAACAACACAATGTGTGTTCACAAATATCAATGCCATTTTTCCTTGATGAAGCTTATATTTAAATAACTCGTTACTCACTATGAAATTTTTACAGCTTTTAGAAAGCAATATCATTTGTCAAAATCCCAAAAGACAAAAAAATTTGTTCAAACCATGTCCTTATAAACTAGCATATTTACTTCTTTTCTTCTTGTTCTCATTTTTACATCAGATACACAAAACAAACCATATCCATTGTTCAATGCCATGGCCACCAACCATGGTGTCCTATCATCTCTTGACAATGCCAAGACACAAAGCTACCATTACTTGGCAATTGTGATAGCAGGAATGGGATTTTTCACTGATGCATATGATCTCTTCTGCATCACTGCCGTTACAAAGCTTATCGGTCGATTGTACTACTCTGATCCAACTAGCCATAGTCCAGGAATACTTCCAACAAACGTAAACAATGCAATAACCGGTGTTGCGTTGTGTGGCACCCTTGCAGGGCAACTCTTCTTTGGCTGGCTTGGTGACAAACTTGGTAGAAAAAAAGTTTATGGCATAACTCTTACTACCATGGTTGGTTTTGCTTTATTATCAGGTCTTTCATTTGGTTCCACGTCGAAAACCGTGGTAACTAGTCTTTGTTTCTTCAGATTCTGGCTAGGATTCGGCATCGGTGGAGACTATCCTCTATCAGCTGTGATCATGTCTGAATATGCTAATCAGAAAACACGAGGAAGTTTTATTGCTGCTGTTTTCGCTATGCAAGGAGTTGGAATATTGGTTGCTGGAGGCGTAGCCATGTTCGTCTCAAAACTATTCTTATCGTACTTTCCAGCTCCTGATTTTGAAACTGATCCTGTTCTATCTACTCAACCAGAAGGAGATTTTGTATGGAGAATTGTGTTAATGTTTGGTGCTGTTCCTGCAGCATTAACTTACTATTGGAGAATGAAAATGCCGGAAACTGCGAGATACACTGCTTTGGTCGAAGGAGATCACAAGAAAGCCGTTGAAGATATGGCAAAAGTTCTTGACAGGAACATACTTTCAGAAGAATCTAATACCAGGATTGCTATCAGGCCACTCGAGTCACACTCTTATGGACTCTTCTCTTCGGAGTTTCTTAATAGGCATGGCCTCCATCTTCTAGGAACAACTAGTACTTGGTTTTTATTGGACATTGCATTCTATAGTCTTCAACTGACACAAAAAGATATTTATCCAGCTAGTGGACTTGTATACAAGGCTTCCAAAATGAATGCTATAGAGGAAGTGTTTCAGCTCTCTCGAGCAATGTTCGCGGTTGCCTTGGTTGCCACAGTACCTGGATACTGGTGCACAGTTTTCCTAATTGAGAAGATCGGACGATTCAGAATCCAGCTTGTTGGATTCCTTGTTATGACTGTTTGTATGTGGTTTCTAGGACACAATTATAGATCATTCAGGGGAGAAGAATCTGCATGCAAGAAAGGTTCAAAATATGGTTTTTGTAATGGAAACCCAGCCATGTTTGCTATACTTTTTGGACTTACTCTTTTCTTTGCTAACTTTGGACCTAATAGTACTACATTTATAGTGCCGGCAGAGCTGTTTCCTGCGAGGCTCCGTTCGACATGTCATGGGATATCCGCTGCAGCTGGAAAATCAGGAGCTATTGTAGGTGCCTTTGGGGTGCAGAGCTATATAGGTAATGCTCATGATAAATCAAAAGGAACCAAGCAGGCAATCATGGCCCTTGCGGTTGTGAACTTGCTTGGATTCTTTTTCACTTTCTTGGTGCCTGAAACACAAGGTCGATCGCTTGAAGAAATCTCGGGAGAGGAGAAAGATTTCCAAGGAAACAATGCAGATGAAGAAATAAGTGGTGAAAGAGATGGAACAAGAAACGCTAGTGTCGATAAATCTCCAGAAACTTCAATGGTTTAGTTCCTAGGCCACCCAATTCTAATACACCAGAAGCATCAATATGAGAATAAAATTGAAGGATCAATATGAATAGTGTTTGTTTCAGTGATTTGCATCATAAGTTATTTAATGTTGTGCATGTTTGTTTAGTTTTCCCTTTTCCAAACTGAGATCAAAAGAATAATGTCAGTTTATGGAACTGAATGTATAAGTGATTCTTAGTAAGGTGTGTTTTTCTTTGTTCTTCCTCACTACTCTAGCTTCAGATGATGTAGAACCAAAAATAATAATGCCTATTGTTGTAACCTCCATTATATATGTTTTGCATCATTTTTCGGAGATCAAATCTATTTGATTAGCTTTTGATTCACTAATTATTTTACGACTGAACATTTTAATTTTTTGAAAAAAGGGGGGAAAAGTTCAAACTACCCCTTTAAAAAGATTTTGGGTTCGGGGGTTAGTTACACAAAGGAAAGACGTTAGCACCCTTTATGTTCGTAGTATCCTACGGGAACCTCTTGATTTTATTCAATATTTTGTGCTATAAACTTGCTTGCTGAAAAAAAGAGTTAAAGTGATAAAGAAAAAAAGAGACTGATTTTATTTACATTTTTTATTGTTTGGAAGGACGAGTGTCCTTTGCCTACGTACCCGTGATAGATCAAAACCTCGTAGTTCGGGGTAGAAATTGATGTTTGATTGGTTGTGTGTTTTTTATTAGTTTTGAAAAGGTTTTAAAATGAAAGAAGCCAAAGTGGCAAATGAGTATTTGTTTGTGTTTTTTAATATTAAAGAAAATGGCTTAAAGTATAATTAATGTTGATTGCAATTTTGATTTATGAAAGAATAAAATAAAAGGATCACTTGATTTTTGAATCAAGGTTTATTCTGAAAATAGTTTTTTTTTGTGATTGTATGGTTTGTTTGCATTGAATTAAAACTACAACTATCAGAGCAAGAAAATTAAAACGTAGGTACCTTGTGGTGGCGTTGGACCACAACGAGGACCTTTGACCTAAACTACAAAGTATAAAGAGTAAACGTACACACACACATGCACCTAAAGCTATTACATTAAACCTATTATACATTTTAAAGTCCGCAGGAAAATAAATGGAAATAAATAATTTACATTTAAACCTAATTTACATTCTAAGTTCCGTACAAAAAACGAAAATAAATAAATAAACTACATTAAAGCCTAAATACACATTCTAATTCCATGCAAAATAAATAGAGGACAATGATTGAATGATGATGGTGATAATACATATAAATAAACTACGATGCAGAAGTGAATATAAAATGATAAGTGAGAAAGAAATGCAAAAAAATAACAAGAAAATAAAACGGGGGTGCAGTCAGTAAGCAAGGGGTGCAAAAATTAAAAAAAAAAGGAATTTGGCCTTGGGTGATGCCAGGCTCGTGTTGGGCTTAGATAATGGGCTAGACCGGTTCGGTTCAAGCCTGGTTCAGGAGAACTGAACCGGTTTGGGAGATATATATATATATATATATATATACATATGCTGTGAACCATATTTTCCTTCATTTTTACATAGATTTCTCTCTCCTCCCTTTAAACAATACAGTCGCTCTCTCTCTTCTCTCTCCCATCCTCATGAATTTTCCGGCGGCTCAACCACCGCCACCTCACTCCGACGCGGCAGTCTGACCACCTAAGGTGGTGGCGCCGCCGCTAAAAAAACCTAATTTTCTTATATTTTTTGTTTTCAAAGTATTTCCTCTCCCTCTACTCAATTCTAGGCCTAAAATTCTCAAAGACCAACAATATGAGCTTAGATCTAAACGAAAAGAGAGAAAAAAAAAGATTATACCTTTTGTTTTCCCTTTTCGGATTTGACGGTGATGACGGTTTGTGGTTTTCACAACTGGTTATAGCTTCTTCTCCTTCTTGCGGCTTTGGTTCGTCAGGTTGCGAGTGGCGTTGTGTCGAGTTCGGATGTGAATTTGTTTGACTCGATTATGATGTTGTGGTTATGTTGACCGATTTGTGGTTATTGCTGGGTATTGGTTTGATGTTTGGGATACGATGTTGTTGTTGACATAATTGGTTTTTGGTTTTTTACGTTTCTCTGGCTGGAAAATCTTTGATTACTTGTGCGTGTTTGTGGATTTTTTTTTGGTGTGTTGTTTCTGTGTTCTTTGCAGGTATTTATAGTACCAGGACTTGACCTTAGGGTTTGTTTTAAGATGTAGAAAATTATGTGGCTTGGGGAGGAATAAACAAGTATGTTCCTGAATTTGGGATGCAGACGAATCAGAAATGGGATTTGGGGCGCGTGTCGATGAGATTTTCTGATCAAAAATTGGGGTACGACAATATGTTTCTGTTATGTTTCATATTAATCAACATAGTATGTATTAAATTTGTTACTTTTGATTGTATTCTAGATTCTCTAACAAGAATATTTGTCACTTCATCCCATGACATGATGACACCAACAAATAACATGTAGGTGACCTATGAAACACTAACGGAGAGGCAGGCACGAAAACTAGACACAACATCAACATGATAATAATTTTAGAAAATAGAATAATTGTATGTAACCATATGTGTCGGTTTCGTGTTAGTATCAGACACCAACATGTTGCTTTCCAACCACTTCTAGAACAAAGCTTGGTTTGATTTCACTCACTCCCAGCTTCTTGCGATTGACTGACTTAAACCATTTATGGATTTTAAACTTCACAGTAGCACTTGGTGTGTTCGGAGATTCTTGATTCTAACATGTAGCTAAAGTTTGTAGCATTTGTTTCTGAATGTGATTTTTACACTAAAATTTAGTAATTAAGTTATTTTTATATGAACGTATCTAAACATAAATAATTTCGTAATCAAATTATGTTATCCCATAATCAAAATTACACAAAAACAAAAAAAATGAAAAAAATGAAAATAAATAAAATAAAAGACTTAAATCTACTATTTGCCCTCAAGCTTCTCAATCAATCTATTTTGACTCTCTACTTTACAATTGTGCGAATTTAACCCCTTTGTATTTTTTTTTTTCATGAACCCCTTTGTATTTGATGGTCCCCTCATGTCAAATTATATTGGATAGGCCGAAAGTATAAGTTGATTTTAAGAAATAAAATATAGTATGGTTGCAAACTCAGAAACTACTATCAAGCTCAAGACTTGGATGATTACTTCTTCATGCTGAATGGTCCTTTGGTAGGACAATGCATTATTATGTGCAGGGGCTGGGGTTCGAATCCCAGACACCCCACTTATTCACCTTATAAGGTGAATTCTAGCCACTAGGCTACCTGACAAAAAAAAATTCAAGTGAGTTATGTTTTTTTTATTTTTAAAAAAGGTTATATAATAAATCATTTTTCCTCATAAATAAATCATTATGCCTTGTTAATTCATCTAGTTATTTAGAAACTCACAACCTTCCTCACAAAAAAAAACCTTTGTTTTACCGGTGTTTTAAAACCCGGACTGACCCAACCGGTCGGACCGGTCGGTCTGCGAATCGGAGGTTGCAGCGGTTCTCGCAGGCTATTGGACCAGATGTGTAATTAACCTGCTGAAATCCGTGTGACCCGTCTGGGTCAGTGGGTGGACCGCCGAACCAGTTTAGCCCACTCGACCCGTTTTTCCATTTTTTTAATAGTTCTCCTCTCCCATCTAACCCGATGAAGATGATGAATATGGATATCAAGACTATGGCAATTTTACTCCATGGGCATAAATACTTTATTGATTAGTGAATTGTTATAATTTATTTGAGTTTCTGTTTTTTGTTGACGATGCAACTTACATGGGTTTGTAAGTCAATTATATTTTGATTTCCAACAATGTTTAGAACATACTATGTTTTAAAGATGGAATCTGAATTAGAACTTATTTGTGAGGTTTTTTATGCAATACTATTGTTTAATCTATGAGGTAATTTGAATTTGAATTGGAATTAGCTCGAATTGTGATGCAGTTAAGAAATCAACTTGCAAAGTTGCAGCTGTGAATATAATTTTTTTATTGTACAAACTTTAAATAGAAAAAAAAATGACAGGATTTTTTTTTATCAAAATTTCATTCATAATGTAATTTTTGGTCATAAATATTTTTATATAGACCGGGTCAATAGTCATACTGTCCGACCAGTGACCCACTGGTTCGATCAGTGGCCCAATGCATTAACTGGGTCGATCACCGATCCGGATTTTAAAACATTGGTTTTAGCCTCAAAGAAAAGAATAATCTTTTCTTTTTACCACTCTTCATCACCGTCAGGGGAAAATGATTTATTAATAACATTTTTTTCTTCGTGATACATCAACCTCGCATGACCACTTCTTCATGTTTTTAATCAATTTAATAAATTTTATATTAAATAATGGTTTATATATTGATTAATTTGTTCTTTTAAAAAAACAGTTATGCCAATAACATTTACACACATGTACAAGATGACTATGTCAGCGAATATTTGATCAAAATGGGTAAAAATTGACATAAAGGGACCACCCAATGCTAAATAGGGCAAAAAGGGAGGGGTTTAATAATTGAAAGTTTTTTTTTTTTTTGTCTATCCTTCAATTATTCAAGAGAAGTCTTTGTAATTGACATTCGATCGAGAGATAAATAAAACATAATAAAAAAGACGGGAGCTTGATTGACTTTGAGTAGAAGGTGTCTCTCAGTTGTATTATCATGCATGACATACCAAATCATAACATATGCAATCATAATTGTTTATTTGTGATTTAAAAAAACATAAAATTGTTTATTTGTTTTTCTTTCAAAAAAGAAATTGTTTATTTGTTTTGCATTGTCTATTTGGAAAGGAACAAAAATAGTGTGATCACTATTAGTCATATTTAAATCTAATAAATCATCAAACTACTAACATTTCCTGTAAGCATTTCATAAAATTAAATTCCAACACACGGATGTCTTAAGAAAAATAAAATAAAAATCTCTATGGTTCTGGTGTAAGACCATTCACTGATAAGAGTATTTTATAAAAATCTCTAAACAATTGAGAAGAGTATTTTAACATGCTTTCCATATTCAATGGGTCCACCACTGATGTAGGTTAGAGATTTGTAGCTTATTATTATTGAGTGTATTTATATTTTCCAAATGGAAGTTTTACTGAATTTATTGTTGTAAATTTGTTAAACAAGTCTTATCCGTCTTACTTAAACCCAAAGAATATAGTATATCAAAGTCCAATTTCCAGAAAGCTTAGTAGTACAGTTCAAGATAAAATGTGACCATAGTTTCTTACTTTGCAGAATGTGTAACAACCAAAAGGTTATTTGTTCAAAACACATGAGTCATGCTAATGAATTGAATATAATTATTTCAAATAATCTCAATGTTATTTCCAATCCATCGATCACAAAATGTTTTCTCCAAGCAGGGTCGTCCCGATAAAACTGAAGGCTCGACTCTCATAGTAAAAATAGACTCCTAATAAAAAAACGCACAATTTTTTAAAAGATTAATCTTCTATTTAAATTGAAAATAACATTCGTATAATGATTATTAGCCACCAAAATCAAAATTAGCAATTTTTTTTACTAAAGACGTGTATTTTAACTTAGAAATAGAAACATCGAACATGATTTTTTACTTAGAAATTGAAATATAAAATATGTTTATTTTTCTTTTTTGAGTGGGGATGGAGATATTGAGCAATAATTTTTTTCTTGAGGCTCATCATTTTAGGAAGCCCAGCTCGCTTGAGCTCTTTGTACTCTCCAAAGAACGACCTTGTCTCCAAGAATAGAGTATTAGAATATGCACAACGTTTAATTTTTAGAAAAGTTTGAAGGTGATATCATTAGTTTTTTTTTTTTTGAA
>Ga0228711_1005576_pt1 | contig 19127 bp, 7 predicted proteins | sample MedpolnodulmetaG_2_FD_177996 | JGI IMG/M metagenome (GOLD analysis project Ga0228711, IMG submission 177996) | Root nodule microbial communities from Medicago polymorpha collected in Santa Monica, California, United States - brown nodules | ecosystem: Host-associated > Plants > Roots > Nodule...
TAGAGTAAGATAGATAAAGCATAAAAGGATTAAAATCAATTATTTCTCAGCTTTTTCCTTAATAACTTGCAAAACAAGTTACAAAAGTGCTATAAATCTTCATTAGAATTACTACTTCCTGGCACTTATCACCCTACCCCTCCAAACTCGCAAACAAAGCCTAAAACTAATGTAACCCGCAACTATCTTCATTGTAGTTGCAAAAATTCAGCTGGTTCTCCAACCTTCATACATAATGCAACTTTAGAGAAAAATGAAAAGGAAAAAGAAAAAAAAAAGAGGATTATTCATTAGAGGACCTATCACATAAACAAACACCAACATTATAGTGAAAAATGAAATCGAAAGAGATGTAGCTGAGGAAGAAGTCGATGATATCTATACCCGTTAAAGAGTGGTATTGCAGCAAGGTTTCAATGTCGTCGTCACCAACCATCAATCTGCTAAGCATCCACAAACACCACCGTTCGCACCAAAATCAATCTGCTCACATCTTTTCTCTCTCATGCCGTCGTCGGCGACATCCTCTTCTCGCCGGTGAAGATGTTATCACAACACCACAACCACGATCATGTCGGTGAAGACCTCGCAACACCGCCTTCACACCATCTTCTCACGCCGGTGATCTTGCAACACCGCCTTCCCACCATCTCCTCACGTTGTTGATGACCCGTTAAGACTTGCAAGTGACGGCGACATAGAGGATCAGCTCGGAGAAAGACAACACCGGTGACGACGCCGGTAGTCGCGAGAGAGAGGAGGGCAGTGAGAGCCGTATTTTTTTTTGTTTACAGAGAGGTGTATGAAAGTTAAAAAAAAATGATTTTTTTTTTTATTTTTTGTAATAGAAAGAGGTGTAGAGAGCCCTGCTTTGGAAACAGGTTGAGGTATGATGAGTGGGTATCTGATTAGGTCTGTATGGGATACCCCAAAGGTCGAATTTAATAGCTGCCAAAGTAAAAATTTGAATTTCAAATATTAGCACCCATTGGAAGCAAGCGAAATTGAAGGAAACACAACCATCCGAATTTTAAAATTCAAATAGAGCATACAATAGGAGGGAAATATTTTAGGGTTGCAAAAATTAGCATTTAATGACATGTTATTAGAGGGAAAAATTAGGTTTAGAGGTTGCAAGACCCAATAAGATTTTAGAGTCTGAGATGTGTTATATTTTTCGCTCCCTCAACATATTTTTCTAGCTCCGTCCCCGAATGAGTCAAGTCTAGTTTACAAAGGTGAGTGAATGTGTGTGTGCGTGCGTGTATATATATATATGTTCACGTAAATGTGATGTTCCATCATTTGATGATCCACCAAGCAATTTTCTACAATGATTACGTTGAGCCTTATCTCTTTCATCTATTTTGATGTTTTTAAGATGTTGTCATATTGGACTTTTGAGCATGAATGGACCATTTTGTGTTGTTTTATTATCAACCTCCATAGTAACCATTTGGTGTGGGAGTAGGAGCATCAATTGACGGGTTAACACTTCCATTTAATGTGAGTGGACATTGTGGGTGACACTAGTGCAAATCAAGGATACAAAACCTGTTTTTTTAGAGATTTAAGACCACTTTTGCACAAAAACAGGTCTGAAATCTTTAAAAATCAAGTCTTGTATCCCTGATTTGCACCAGTGTGAGAGGTAGCATCATCTGTCATGTAAAATCAAATAATTCATAAAATCTATTAGAGTCATTGAATAACAACCGGTATTGCACATGTTATAAACCCAATTTATGTCTGCTAAGTGTGTTATTATATTTGTAAAGAGTAATGCTAAGAACACTCTCTTTTGAACACTTTAATATCCACTTTTTTATTAGTTTAAATCATTATAAATCTACACTTTAAAAATTAAACTCACACAAAGTGGTGGAACATACATTAATTACATCTCATAAAAGAGTAAGTGCTAGACTACATGTACATCAAAATTGTTGTATTACCGACTTAACGGACTCCTGGGTAGATATGGGGAACACATATTTATCTAAGAGGGTGAAGACGTTTTTGTATTGCCTTCCTTTAATCACCTCATTTACATTAATTCTTTGTTGTGTTAGTCACAAAAATCAAGTTTGCCACTTATATTCACATATTACAAATATTTTCAATTTTCTTTCGTTCATTAAATCTTAAAAATTTTCTTTTAAATAATAATAATAATATAACAATAATTTTATCGAAAATAACTAACAAGTTAACGTAGTAAGGACTTTGTCAAAAAACAAAAAAATTAACGTGGTAAAGACAAAAATATAAGTGATCGAGATGCCGGCAACATTCCATTATTGCGCATATGGCCATATGCACACCCGGCCAGGAAAGGATATGTCTTATAGCATCTGCCAGAAATATATGATCCTTGTTGTGACATGCAAGCACACGTCGCATACTCATCAATGCTTATATATGCACATGCATCTCTCCAAATCTTTAATACAAAAACCAACCAACACAAAGTGTTAAAAAAATGTCACCCTTGTTCTATTACTCTCTCCTTTCTCTAACCTTCATCATAACCATAAAAATTTTACTCAAAATCCAATCAAGAAGGCTAAAAAACCTTCCACCAGGTCCACCAACAATCCCCATAATTGGCAACCTCCACCACTTAAAGCACCCTCTCCACCGTACCTTCACAACCCTATCACAAAAATACGGCGACATCTTTTCACTTTGGTTCGGTTCGCGCCTAGTTGTCGTTGTTTCTTCCCCGTCTTTAGCCCATGAATGTTTTACCAAAAACGACATCATTTTAGCGAACCGACCACGGTTCCTAACCGGAAAATACATCTTTTACAATTACACAACCCTAGGTTCCGCTGCTTACGGGGACCATTGGCGTAATTTACGTCGTATAACAACCATTGATGTTCTTTCTAACAATCGTCTTACCTCCTTCTTAGGAGTTCGAAGAGACGAAACAAATAGACTTGTACAAAACCTTCTCAAAGATGCCATCTCTGGAGGTTTCGGTTTCACTAAAGTGGAACTGAGACCAAGACTAACAGAGATGACGTTTAATGCTATGATGAGAATGATATCGGGAAAAAGGTATTATGGAGATGACGGAGACGTGACAGATGTTGAAGAAGCTAAACAATTTAGGGAGATAATAAGTGAGATTATGTCTTTGTTAGGTGCTAATAATAAGGGTGATTTTTTGCCTTTGTTAAGGTTGTTTGATCTTGATAATTTGGAAAAGAGGTGCAAGAAGATTGCAAAAAGAGCTGATGCATTTTTGGAGGGACTCATTGACGAACATCGGAGTGGAAATATTAATAGTGATGGAGGTACAATGATTGATCATCTTTTGAAGCTAGGTGAATCACAACCTGAGTATTATTCAGATCATTTAATCAAAGGTCTAATTCAGGTAATTATTCGGCTACCTTCGTCCATAAATATAGAGTTCATTTTTTTTGACAAGAAACATAGAGTTCTTATGTTTACTTCGTATATCTACCATTCATTTACTATTTATTTATTGGAGAGGAGATAAATATGAATAGAAGACTAATGGGACCCATAGAGTCCAGAGAGGTCCATTTATTGAAATAGAACTTACTAGTTTATCACTTGTGTTTTTATCTCGTAAATAGAGTAGATAAGTGAAGCAAATTCACACTCAAAATATAGGAACTCTTTGAGTAAAGGTAAGAGTGAATCTAATTAAAAAAATAGAAAAACTATCTTTGAACATCCATACATCTTATTAGCACCTTGAGAGAAAAATAAATTGAGAAAAAAATGATGTGATAAATGAGATAAATTAGTAGTGTGACATGAGATAAATTAGTAGTGTGACAAGATGAGAGGTAAAACAAAGTGTTAAATTATTGTTGAAAAGTTAAGGGTATCCAGATATTTCTTAAAAATTTATATTGAGATATAAGGCGAAACTTAAAAAAAAGATATATATACAACAATTTTGTGACAATTTTTGTACAACTCTCTTCCTCATACTCTTATTGTGTTTTAATCTCTCCTCCTCTTACTGTCTCTATTATTTTTTACCAATAAGAAGAGAAAAGTAGAAAGTTGTCTAAAAAATTGTCCTAAAATAATTGTACAAATAACATCACTCTTGAAAAGAATATGATGAAAGTAAAAAATTAACATTTAAACCAAGCAAGTGAGTTCATGTGGTTATTGAGTTTCGCCAAATGACGAATTGTTCAAAAGAATTTGAATACAATTTAAAAGATATTTAGTCAAACTTTACCTACATCTTGGTCAAACTCTAAGAAAGTTAACACCAAAAAAAAAAATTGTCTGGAAGTTTAGTGGTTGGAGCTCACACATTAATTATGGAGAAGCGTGGTGTCTGGGGTTTGAACCTCGACCCCTACATAAATTATGTAATGTCCCTACCAATTAAGTTAAGTTTATAAAGAAAAAAACATTTATGTTAATAGAAATGTTTGTTTGTTTATGTCGGAAAATGTTTTGTGAATATTCTATTGAATGTATACATCCTAAGAAAGAAAGAAAAAATGAAAAATAGTGTTATAGATCGATGATATAATGAAAAGAAAAAAATATAAGTAAAAAAAATAAAATATTGAATGAGTGTTATAGAATTTATGATGTCTAAATATGTATTATTATTATTTATGACAAAAAATATATTATTTTTTTGTCTACATAACATGAGTAACAAGGGTCTAGAAATTCTAGCTCAACTGACAAATGTCGAAATTGCAAAGCCGGACGTTCGTGACCCGGGTTCGAACCCAGAACCTCACAGTTGTGTGTGAGTTTATTTTCAGTGGATTACCACTTCATCTAAGACAAAAAGAAAACATGAGTAACATAGCTAGCTTTCATCGATAATTAATATTTTATTTGCTATAACTCAATCTTTGTTTTTTTTACATTCTATAATTCAATCATAACTAACCACGATTACTCACATACAAATCTTTTTTGTAAGGTTTTGAGTTACCTTGAATATTATATACTTTTTAATAAAAATAATTATTCTCAATTACTAAATTTGTGCGATATTGTCAACATTTCATTGTCTTTTGTATCTGTAATTAAACAACTCTTTCTTTTTCTTCCTATTTTGACAAAGTATATATCATTGTTTTTTGTCTACATAACATCAGTAAAACATAGTTAGCTTTTATCGATAATTCGGTGATTGTTTTTTGACGTTCTATCATAACCAACCACGATTACACACAAACAAATCTGAGTAGTCAAGGTTTCGAGTTGCTTTGGATATTATATACTTTTCAATAAAAAAATTACTCATCTGTCCCTCCAAATTATATATCTCATTCTAGTAAAATATGTGTGTACAAGATTATTTGTCATCCTATACTATTAATTTTTATTTTCCTATTATATCATCTACTATTTAAAACTTTATCTTTTTCTTCAATTCATTTATTTATCTTTCACATACCTTTGATGAAAAATATTTTTATAAAATGACGCACAATTTCTCCTTTCCATACTACATTAATTAAATTTTCTTAGTTCATGTGAAATTGTTAAGTTGACATAATTTAGACGGATGAAATAGATTAGATTTCAATTACTAAATGTTGTTGCGTACAAGTGTGAGTTATATGTCTCACATCGGATAAAAGAGTAAAAGTTGAACACCTTACAAGTAAGAGGAGCCATAAACCCATTGCATTAAGGATTTGGGTAAGAGTGTGGCGTCTCTCTTGCTTGTATGGTTGTTCTAGCCTCGATGTGGACGGTCCCCCAGGCTCCCCCAGTGACCCAACAGTGGTATCAGAGCCCCGGTTCGACGAAGGGTACGACTAAGGCAGCCGGTCCGTTTGCGCAGAAAGCAGCAACGGCGGTACAAACAATGTCGGTCCGTTTGCGGAGAAAACCAGCAACGGCAATACAAGCAAGTAAGAGCTTCCGCTTGAAGGGGGAGCACGATAAAGTAATGGACTCACATTTGAGGGGGAGTGTTGTTGTGTACAAGTGTGTTATATGTCTCACATCGGATAAAAGAGTGAAGGTTGAACACCTTACAAGTAAGAGGACCCATAAACTCACTGCCTTAAGGTTTTGGGTAAGAGTGTAGCGTCTCTCTTGCTTGTAGGGTTATTCTAGCCTCGATGTGGACGGTACCCCAGACTCCCCCAGTGACCCAACACTAAATTGGTGCGATATTGTCAACATTTCATTGTCTTTTTTTTCCCCTTCTTTTGACAAAGTATGTAAGAATGCATTAAATTTATTAAGTTCGTGTATTTGTTAAATTAAATTCTGATATATTATATATATAACTTCAAATGGGTTGTAGGGTATGCTTCTTGCTGGGACAGACACATCAGCAGTGACTATAGAATGGGTAATGTCTGAATTGTTGAACCACCCAGAAGTGTTAAAGAAAGCAAAAGAAGAATTAGACACTCAAATTGGAAGAAACAAATTAGTAGATGAACAAGATTTGTCAAAGCTTCCATACCTACAAAACATAATCTCTGAAACACTTAGATTGCATCCACCAGCACCACTACTATTACCACATTATTCTTCTGAGAATTGCACTATTGGAGAATTCAATGTTCCAAAAGATACTATAATATTGACTAATGTTTGGGGTATTCATAGAGATCCAAAACATTGGAATGATGCTTTGAGTTTTAAGCCCGAGAGATTTGAAAAAGAAGGGGAGGTGAACAAAGTAATGGCATTTGGGTTAGGAAGAAGGGCTTGTCCTGGATTAAGCTTGGCCCAACGTACTGTGGGCTTCACTGTGGGCTTGTTGATCCAATGCTTTGAATGGGAAAGAGAGAGTGGGGAAAAACTTGATATGATGGAGGATAAAGGACTTACCATGCCAAAGAGGATACCATTAAGGGTTATGTGTAAAGCACTACCTATAGCCAATGATGTAGCGAAGTGAGAGAAATGCTATGAACACTCTCTTTTTAGCATTTTTTTTTATCACTCGTTCTTTTATTGGGTGAAATTCATGTAGGTTTCACCACTTTATGTGAGATCTATTTTCAATGTGTACTACCCACATGGATTTCACCCAAAAAAAGAGTGGATGTTAGAAAGAATGTTAGAAAGAGAGTGTCAATAGCACTCCTCGATGAAGTGATGCCTTTTTTTTGGTTACATGTAATGATGATTGATCTTCCAACTATTAAAAATTGTGTGACGATATAATGATGTGTAAATTATACTCTCTTTTTTGCCCTCTATATTATGTTCTCTTTTACTTGAGAGGAAAGCTACCTTATATTATACTCCATCTCGATCTTATGTTCAAAAATATACTCTCTTGAGAATTAAATACACATTATATATTTAAATTAGTTCCTTTTAATATTATTTATTAAGTTTCTAATGCATTTTTTTCTTCTTAGTATCATTGATTCTTGATATTAATACAAATTTTGAAAACTCAACCTAATTGGATTGGTCTAGTAGTATTTTGTTTGAACAAGATTGGTCTGATAGTGTTAGTTTAAGACTTTGGAGTGTGATCTTCCTCAAGGGCTCGGATCCGATTATGTCCGATGTCAATTTGGATGAGTTAATTTAGTTTCTTGAAAAAAAATTGAATCTAGATTTATACATTTTTTTTAGGGAACTCTACTTTTATATGTGAAGTAATAAAAGATGAAATGAAGTTTTTGGAAAAAATAACTAACACCATTAAAAAGGACGTGCAACCATTTGGTGCATAAGATAGGATAGACACAAGATATGATATGGAGTTGGATAAAAATAATATAAAATAATGATATAGTAGATACTTATGTTATCATATGATATCATGTGTTTGGTGTACATGACAAAATTAATAAGATTTTATTAAGTGACTCCCTTATCATCGTTTCCTGTAATTATTGTATTGTCTTCTGTTTCTCACTTGGTTCTATTCTCCTTCGTGAATATACCTACCCTCCCATGGATACTGCTTACATGGTTGTATCTCCATCTTCCTCTCTATTCTTGCTAAAATGAAATACGCATTATCTTATTGCATCTATAATTTTTACTATTATGGATAGACATGGCAACACAACCCGCCTCCGTCCCGATTTTATCGGAGAAAAGCCGAATTAATTGGGTATGGGTGCGGGTACGGCGAAAACTCGGAGTTTTAATACAAGGTCGGGGCGGGGGATACTCACACCCGCCTCACACCCACCCCGCCCCGTTTGTTTAAATTACTTTTTTACCCTTATATACTCATATACGCTTCTTAATCATAACATATCAAGTATTGAAAAAGCCTCATTTTCTCTTCTCTGATGCGCCGTTCAAGTAAAGAAAGGAAAGTGGAAACTGAAAACCCAAATCCTTCTCTTTCTGCTGTGTCGTTCCTCTATCAGTGTAGGATTGAATATAGCTTGTTAGTGATTTAATTGTTATACCCATTTACAACTATCAATGTTTTGCAGCCAAGTGCAGAGTTCAACAGATTATGATAAAGTGTTGTTAATTTGAGAACCCTAATTCTTCAAATTTGCTGAAACTTGAAATTGTTTCTTTAAATCTTAACAAGGTCATGAAACGTGATTACAAACTTTGTACCCTTTTGAAGTGTTTCATACCATGAAGTTTTTTTTTGTTTTTTGTTTTTTGTTTGTACCCTTTTATTCCACTTTTTTTCGTTCGTTATACCCTTTTGAAGTGTACCCATTTTCATTGTTATTAGCTCTTTTTTTACTGTGAAAAACTTTTTTTCTTTTTGCTACAGTTTTCGCGGGGACGAGTCTAGGGTTAAAGTTTTATCCCCGACGGATTTAGGGGCGGGGGTGGGGCTAGGTACAGTGAAACCGGGACGGGATCGGATATGTTAAAACCCGCCCCGCCCTGTTGCCATGTCTAATTATGGATTTGGTTAGGATTTCAATTTTCCATTTCTTTGATCACATAAGAAAAAAAATACATAAAGTAAAAAGTTTATGGAATAAAGCAAATGGATTGAATAGAGTTTTTCAATTTACAAAGAATACAAAATTAATAGTAAAATTTTTATCTCTTTTGAATTTTTTAATTATATTTTTTGGATAAATAATGAATAATGCTTATAAAAAAAATGAAGGGCTGGCCTGTTTAGCCACGATCCATAAAGGGCGGTCTCAGGTAGTAAGTTTTGATCCATATTTAAATAGTGCTTTTTTGCCCGGCTTTATAAAATCCGAAGTCAGTTAAGACCGTCACGTTGACATCTCTACATTTATCTTGTATTGATTACCTAAAATTTAATGGTGCAGATTATTTATGTTCAAAGAATATTTATCTTACCCTTAACAAGATGAATAAATATATTTTTATTCAAAAAAAAAAGATGAATAAATACTTCTGTAAAAAAATGAATAAATATTAAATAGAACTAAAGATAGATATTTAAAAGAATAGATAAAAAAAATAAAAGAAATTAACATAAAGAAAAATAAATGTGATGGAACTTGGAAGTGGATCTCAGCCTCTATGCATTTTCAGGTGCAACAAAAAAGTAATCTAGGTGTGTTGTTTTCATTTTGAAAAGATGCTATGCTAAAATAACGAGTAAATAGGCAATTACCCCCTCTGAAATTGTAAGTTTTGTCAATTACCTCTCTGACATTAGCAAAACTTCTATTACCCCCCTAAAATTGCACAACGTTAATCAATTTACCCCCTCCGTCAAATTTTTCTGTTAGTCAACATAATATTTTGCAAATACCCCCCTGAAGTTTTGCACTTATGTGCAAAATACCCCCCGAACTTGATTTTTTTTTCTTATCCTTAATTCAAAAGATATTAAAGACAAACAATTAACGGTTAACTTTAATACTTTAAACTCTATAAACCCTCTAAATATTAATTCATGATCACACACTGTTCCTATGCCATTCTAGCATTTCAGTACCTATATTTTAAAAGTTTTAAAGCTAAGTAATTGTACATGTTGTAGACATCTTACAACCTGATCTCATCAGTTTTAATTCTTGTTCATTTTAACAACTTTTTGTACATTTTAGTATCTGTTTCACACTTGAAAAAGAACAAGTAGTTGTTAATGAATATGTCAGATGGATATGAGAAACAAGAGAATGAGAGAACTGGGAATAGTGAAGTACATGGTGAGGACACTTCAATGGGACATTCACATAAGTGCTCAATATCCTTTGATTTGAATGAAGAAGCTATTAGTGATCAAGATGTTAACAATGAGGATAATGACCAGGCATGTGATCATGAATTAGTATTTAGGGGGTTTGTAGAGTTTAAAGTATTAAAGTTAATCGTTGATTGTCTGTCTTTAATATCTTTTGAATCAAAGATAAGAAAAAAAAATATAAATTTTTAAGTTCGGGGGTATTTTGCACATAAGTGCAAAATTTCAGGGGGTATTTGCAAAACGCCATGTTGACTAACAGAAAAATTTGACGGAAGGGGTAAATTGATTAATGTTGTGCAATTTCAGGGGGGTAATTGAAGTTTTGTTAATGTCAGGGGGTAATTGACGAAACTTACAATTTCAGAGGGGTAATTGCCTATTTACTCCTAAAATAACGTATAAAAGCTAAATAAAATCACTTTTTTATATTGTTGAGACGAAGGAACTAACAAGAGTTCTTCTAGAGAATAATTTGTTGTTTCATTTTGTAAAGATGCTAAAATAACGTATAAAAGCTAAATAAAACCAATTTTTGTTTTTTGTATTGTTGAGACTAAGGAACTAACAAAACAATGCCTAAAAATTCTGGATAGAAAAACAATTGGGTATTCTAATGTTTCTTCAAGTATGTGGAACTATAAAATTAAATTTTGAAGCTGAAGTCAGCATTTTAGCTTTGAAACACTATGCTCTAAATGAAAAAGAGTAAATTTGATACCCAAGACAAAACTTTGATAACGTTAATACCTATAAAAAAAAAACTTTGATGGTTAACGTAAAGAAAGCTTTGATCAAGAATGAATCAAGTTATGGAGACATGCTTCGGTCTGAAGATAAGCTCTGAAAGATAAAGTCAATGGTCAACGCTCTGAAAAATATCTGACTAGTTTTGTCTTCTTCTAAAAAAACGTTGTTGTCCTAGTTCTGCAGTAGGTTTTGTCCTTATCAATTTAAGTGAAGACACAGTACATAAACAAATAAAGGTCTTACAAGACAAAGAGGAAGCAACATATCATTCTAAAAGAAGCAAAGAAATCATGAAGTATTGTTCAATGAAATTATCCTTTAGAGGCAAAGAATTCAAATATGAACATATCTATTAATGAGCCGGCAATATCTTCAAACAACAACTTTATTCAAATCTTCTATAAAAGGACCTTGTGCATTTGAAGAAGATATAGATATAGCTACACATTTTCAATTGTGCATTAAATCTGATAAAATTTTAAGTACATAAACATTTAGAAAAATTCTTACAGACTTTCAATCATAGAATTTTTTTAAGTGTTTAGAAATCATTGATTAGGAATCCGTAGGTTGAAAATATAACTCCAAATTGTTTTGTTAGCCTACTCTCCTAAATATATCACACCTTAACATAAGCCACGTTACAACCCTGAAATACCTCTGCAATGTGTAAATAATATGATCTTGAATGTCTGTTTAGAATTGTTTCAAATTCATAGCAACGTGCATTCACATGCCGACTATAGTGAGTAAATGTTGTGACCAGCCCTACTACTTTGGAAGTTACGTGCGTGTATCTTGAAAAAGAGTGTTGTTGAGAGCATGAATTATCTTCTCTAAGTTAGTATTGCTTTCATGGAAGTGATAAATTAGTCAAGTTTGTGAAAAATATGCAAAATTTAAGATTCAATTTCTTTTTGTTATTTGAGGACAAGTGTGACACCCTAAATCCCAAAAATAATTATTACTATTATTTAATTAAAAATAGAGTTTGATTCGCAGTGGAAAGTGTCAAATAAAAACTTTTATAATAATATAAGAATTTTTCCACAAGATTTAGGATATCACATTGACTCATAACAAACATAATTCAGATTTCACTTGCTTGAAAATTATAATAATATTAACATTGAATCTTTTGGTTTTGAAAATACTTTCTTTTATATCATAGACAATGGTTTTCGTGTACAAAACTAAATAAGTAAGCATATCTCTTTTCCTGTGTCACTATCAGAGCGGTGTTTTTCCTCAAAATAACAGACGACGCAAGACAAGTCTTCATAGAAGGCATGTACTTAACTCAAAGACTCATAACCTATAGAACTACAGTTTTGCAACCGCAGGGCCAAGCCAGCAAACATAATTTGAAGAATAAATGATAAAGGATATGTTTATTTTTGAAGAAACTAATTCTAGTTCTTAGCAGACTAATAATTTGAAGAAACTAATTCTAGTTCTAATTATATTCTTAGCATACTAATAATAAATGTGTATCAATAAGATATATGAATTTATACATCGAACTTATAATTAATAAGGTAATTCTACTAAAATAATAACAATTTAAAACTGATATAATTATTTTTCATTAAATTAAATACATTCAATATCAGTTTAGTAAAATATCGTTAAGATATAATAACAAGGAATTTGGGGTGTGAAAAGAAGCTCTGTTGATTAAAACTGATGTGCGTTCACAAACTGGCCTGAGAATGACCTAAGGAAGGAAAACCTAGTTAACCCAATTCAGGTATCAACATGCAGCAGAAAAGGGAGGTGCATAAATAAATCTGGTTCCAATCTATTTTTCTATTAATTTCAGTTCTAAAAAAATATTAATCACTCGATCCACTCATCCATAACTAAAACATTAGTCTTTAAAATACTCATACGAAACTACTATCATTCTTCATAAAATAATAAATCAATAAATAAAATATAACATTTTATTTTACTTCTAACTCAAATAATTACGTATAAAACTATCACACCATAACAACTACACACATAACAAAAATAATCACAATATTAGTAAGACACCAGATAATTATTTATAAAACAAATATTTAAATAAGATGATAGTAAGAATGGGTTAGAATAAAATACACGGACACTTGTTTTTAATCCATACAATGTCACAATAAAAAGCAACCTACATTTACACATAAAATCACTTAAAAATAATAATTAGAGATTTATACCATGAACATATATTTAGATATATGGAAACTTTATTTGAAAAATTTGGGGTGTTACAACAAGCCACAATTTAAATTTGAGGTTGTGATGACAAAACATCTTACATTATTTTTAGCATTTTTTCAGTTATTTTTAGTTATGATTTGACCCAAATAAGAGGAATTTTAGAACAATTGACTATGGTTTAAGGGTTATTTTGTAATGTTTTCATATCAAGTCATGTAATTATAATTCTTCCTTAAACCAAGTAATTCTTAAGTGTTTTGTTTTGAAAAATCATGTAATTCGACAAAACAAGAGAGACCTCACAAGAAAATTTGGAAAACTTGGAATGAATATTCAAGAGGTCTTTGAAGACATTACAAGTTGAGAAAATTCTATTTCAAGTCTCAATACAAGTTTGATTGAAGAAAACATCTTATTATAAAAGCTTATAAGGTTAAGCTTTTGCTTAACCCTAATCCTAAGCTAAATTTCCCTACCAACTATCTTAACCTTTGCTTCCTTAAGAAGTCTCTCGTGTGCATTTAATGCGGTATTAAAAGTCATTTCTCTCTCAATACTTGGTGATCTTCTATCTTTCCATTTTGAATTTGAATTCCCACTTTTCAACAATTAATACAACCCTAATCTCTATGAGTTTCTTAAGCCAAATCAAGTGGGTTCCTTATATTCTAAAGGTGGTTTAGATGTATTCTAAAGATTAACAAAGTGATTGGGAATAAGATAGTGAGTTTTTATAAATCTAAGACAGGATTTGAAATCTCTCCATTGATTTTTTTTTTCATTCAATTTTTTGCAATTTTAATCTCAAAATTTAAAAGACATCAACCACTTTTTTTTATAATTTAACTCTAATTTTCTCTCATATTTGATGGTTGAGATTCCACATGCAAAAAATTGAGAGAATTTTCAATGAAGAGAATACAAATCTGACTGCCATGAATGAGAATTCATGACAAGAAACTATAATTTGTAAAATTCAATCATGGCTATAACTTAATTCGTATAACCTGATAAAATTGAAGTGCATTTCAGTCAGTCGTATATTTTCAAATCCCAATTTGAGATTAAAAGTTGGAGTGCCAGTTAAATATTTTTAAATCACTAATTGAGATTAAAAATTGGAATGTCAGTTATGCTATTAGGGAATATAGACCATAAATTAGTACTCCCTCCGTTTCAAAATGAATGTCGTTTAAGGTTTTTACACACATATTAAGAAATGCATTAATTAAAAGAAAGAGAGATGTTATTTTACCAAATTATCCTAATCAACTATTGGTTTGTTTTTAATTAAAGAAAAAATAATACTTTGAAAGTAGTGTATATGGTATTAATTGAAGGGTGGAATTGAAAAAAAAAAATTATTATTGCATTGGAAACTGAAAGTGACATTCATTTTGAAACAAATTTTTTTTTGCTAAAACAATACTCATTTTAAAACGGATGGAGTATTATGCAATGGGATAAGGTTGATATTAACAAGAACGGAAAAATATGTACGTGAATGAAAGGTGATACCATGAAGTAATATTTGTGATAAAGTTTTTATACTTAGGTTATTTTAACACCTTCTGACGTAAGAATTCCTTTCAAGTTTCAACGAAGGCAGATTCCTTTAGATGATTTATTTTAAATCAATCGCTTAAACATGTTGGAATATATTTATCAATGCATGTGTTTTCACATGGTCAGTTGCATGTCCAAATTTCAAGAGTTACATCATGTGAATGATTTGTAGATATTGATAACTAATGAAGATACTAATGTAACTTCAAATATCATCTATATAAAAGTATTTCGTAATTTATCAATAAAATTATATAATAATCATCATGTAAACTATTCAATTATATTTCATTTTAGTTATACAGTATAACTTATTTGTTCCATTGCTTGGTTAGTTGGACCCGTGCATCGCACGGGTCAATGTTCTAGTTAAAAAAGACAACGAAAAGGGAAGAAACGTGTTGGAAATAGGTGCCATATGCCTTGGGTGTGCTGCCACATGCCTCGTGTGTGCAAAACAGTGCTGAAAAACACTATTTTTAGGCACCACACACGAGGCGTGCATGACCAAGCTCAACACACGTGCGAACTCTGGGAAATAACATCATTTTGCTGTTTTTGTCATGAGAGTTTGAGGAAAAAACCCAATTTGCCCCTCCAAACCCACTTGGAAATCAACCTATATATACAACTTCTCTCATTTATAATTATTTATTCATAACAAAGCGGTTCAAGGGAAAGACATGCGCTAGAAGCATCAAGAGAGAAGTATCTCCTCAACCTTTATGCTTAGAGTATCTTTTATTTATTTTGTAATTTATTTTTAGTCACCACGAGTAACTAAACCCTAATTGGGTAAGGCTCTAGGATGAACCTCTATTGTTTGTTGAATCAATTTAATTTAAGTCTTTTATTCAGTTATGTTGTGAGATTTATTTAATTTTTATATGCAATGATCTTAATGCTTTTGGGAAACCTAGAGAGTATGACATGCCTAGGATATCTTAACTGAACACAAAAACAGGGAGCCGCATAAGATATTTCTGGTCAACTTTTCTGAACGTTGCATTATAAACTTTATTCTTCCCCCTTGGTAAGATAGACTTAGGGTTATCCGTATGTAGAACTACTAAGGTAAGAGAGGCTATGTGGTGTACTTCTAACATCCATAAACGGAGGTGGAACCTTTAGATGTCAATGTAGGAATACCATTTCTTTTATGCTTCAATTACCTCTGAGAACTTAAGTCCCCACTCTAACAACCTTATGTAGGTGTACGGACCCTGTAGGATTGATGACCATATACTTGTATAGCGTGTATAACCTTATTGTGATCAGCAGGTGCAACTTGAAAGCTAGAGGAGCATAAAAATTCCACGAACTCGTCACTTAAATAGAACCCTTATCTCATAACTGACAAATAATTTTCTTTAATCCAACAAGGAAATAGAGGGGATTCAAGAAATCATAACCACCGCTAAATTCTGCAATCAAAACTATTTACTTTTCTGCAATCAAACTCAACTGCTTTGTGCAATCAAATCAAACTTGAAACTCCCTCATTCCCCCAACTCCCATTTAATTTGCTTTATTTACTGTTTTTGATAAGTTTAATTAGTTGCCAAGTTAAAACAACAATCCACACGGAGACGATTTTACTTATTGCTTTATTACTTGAAACAGTTTGGTACATGATGAGTCAATTAATGAGTTAATTATTAGTGTTTTTTATAAAATATTTAAGTTTATTTTATTTAGATTCAATATGTTTTTATTTCCTTTTAGAGCTATTTTACTTCAATTGCAAGTTATTTTATTTCAGGAACAAATATTCAAAAGATTGAGTCTTGGAGCAAAAGAAAGGAGAATTGGAGCTGATTCATGCCAAAAATACGAAGATCTTATACAAAAATATCTTGTGTAAAGAATTGGAAGATCTTGTGCCAAAATATAGCATAGGCGCGCCCCATATTGCCCTTTTTGCTACTTTTGCTTCCTCGACAAGCTGCCTATTTTAGTATTTCTGACCTAGAGCCCATGTTTTCTTGTGCAACACTTTAGTGATTTAAATCTTGGGGCTCAAGTCAATGTTAGACTATAAATAGAGCAACCATCTAATTTGTAAATCATCTTTTGTTCTTGGAAATAATAAGTGACAATTGTTTTCTTTAATAAAAGATCAACCTTTATTTTATGTTCTTCTTCTTCTTCTCTATGTCTACAATGAACGTGAGTGAGTAGACTCTTCTTGTCTTAGGATTGTTGGATGAGTCTAATGACATAATTCTAATCAAACCAAGCCTCGAACCCTAATTTTATATAAATCTACTTTCTAATCTAATTTCACCGTTTTTATAATGAATTAACAAGTATCAAACTCATAAAGCGACAACAGAGGGTTATTTAAAATGGACCTGCAATACTATTTATCTTCGAAGTGTGTTAGATTATTATTTTTTGCTAGATTGTTAGAAATAAAAAATTATTAACGGAGTAAAGTATAGATTTTAACATAAGAGGGGAGGAGAATGTAATTCAAGTTTCTATCAGAGAAGAGGGGTGAAATATTTTCTAATATGTTTTGAGTAAGAAGGGGAGGGAAATGTACATTTTAACATAAGAGGGGAGGAAAGTGTAATTCAAACATCTTTGAGAGGATAACATAAGAGGGGAATGAAGTGTAATTCAAACATCTTTCAAAGGAAAGAAGTGTAATTTACTAAAAAAATAATTACTCGTCATTACACAACTAATTTCTAACCAAGATAAAACATTCACACATAATTTTCTAGAAGTTGGGACAATAAAAGAACAAATAAATAGTTGTTTCATTCGGCTTGCAACCAATCACACAAGAAATGGATGTTAAATTTGAATGAGTGAATATCGTTTATTTTTTTCAGCAGAAAATAATCCTTATTAGTTTAATTTAATCTATATTTTTACATTTCATATGTTTAAAAAATAATTGATCATTGTTGATTTGTAATGTTAATTTTTAATATATTATATGTTATATTTTGCATCAAACTTGTGAATTATATTAATGGAATCTATTAAACTTTGTAGCTTCAATCAACTGAAAATCGATCAAAATTAAATTGCGTATAATTAGATCAAAATGAATTTTATTTAAAGGATTCATCCAAATTGAACCACGTACAAATTTACATTTTGACCAATGTGTAAACTTTTTTTTTACAATAATGTAAAAAAAATTTAAACTGATAATGCATGCAAATTAAATGTGTATCATTATACAGTTTTGTAATGCATATGGTTTTAATTAGTTAATAAACAATTTTCAAGTTGTCTCCTAAAAAACAATTTTCAAGTTGTAAGTCAAAGGTGATAATGAAACATTTTTTTGAAGATTAATTGTATGCATAGATGGTACTCCAACATAGGCATGCATTAGCCCTTGAAACACTCACCGAGTCACCGTGCCTTGCAAGGTGCTGTTCGAGCGCTATCTTATTCCATTGACCTATCCGTTGGAAGACTTTCAAATGAATGGACCCCTAAAATCCAAAGCAAAAATCATCATTTATTTCTCCATTGACTCAGCATAAGCAAAGACCGTTGTTAATTTGAAATTAAAAAAAAAAGGAAAATGAAATGATAAAATAAAATAAAATAATGAAAGATAATTGCATTAAAAGTTCACGCACATAAATGGAGAAGTTACTTTTCAAACTCCATTCGATCTAATGATTTTGACATTATTTATCATTTGAGATATGACTTATTGATATGAGAATTTGAGTTTGATTTTTGGATAGAACAATTCTTTTTTGACTATATTTTATTTAACTTCAATCAAATTCCAAATTATCAAAGTCTTTTTCCCTAAGACTAGAAGGTTAAAAAAAAACTAGGAATTATTGATTGCTTACTTATTGCAAGATTAAGCTAATAAAACTTTTAAGTTTCTCTAGATATTTTTAACAAAACTTTTAAGTTTCTCTAGATATTTTTTATGGCATACTGAAAAATATAATTTATTTATAATTTAAAAATATTTAATTGAGTTAGGCGGTTATATAATATTTCACTGTATAATACAAATGATATATACCAAATCAATGACTAGATTTTTTTTTGTTGAGAATTTCCTTTATAAAAAAGAAAGGACTAGAAAAATGAAATTGGTTGTTAAAAAATGTTAAAATATTTGATTATTTTCTTGAATTTTGAAACCAATAGATTATTTGATTTTCATTTAATTTGTAAAAAATTGACATATATTTTTAAAAAATATCCATTAAAGTTTTTTTTCGAAAAATTAAAATCTCTATTGTAAAGTTTTTATAAATAAAATACATGCACAAGTACAACATACCTTTTTTTTTCATTAAAGTTTTTTTTTTTGGCAAACAAGAGCAACATACACGATAACTGTTTTTGAGGGGAGTCAATATGATAACTTGTTAGGTCAATTTGTTAGATGACTATATATTGTATATTATACTAACTTTTTCAAGCTATTTAAATTTAAATAAGCTTTTAAAGTTGATCAATAGATTGTACCCAAAAAAAAAAATTGATC